>ENA-OPXC01000061-OPXC01000061.1-human-gut-metagenome-genome-assembly--contig:-NODE-61-length-95026-cov-8.048488_pt1 | contig 95026 bp, 65 predicted proteins | sample MGYA00241512_ERZ502016 | MGnify/ENA primary metagenome ERZ502016 (study PRJEB25962, sample SAMEA2043043) | human gut metagenome | biome: human gut; feature: human-associated habitat; material: faeces...
CAACTAGGGTTTAAGTAAATATCTTTTTATTGTCTACTTTTTGTTGACAAGTTCAGATATTTGTCTATGTCTTTTTTTAAAGGGCAAGCCAAATATAAAAATATAAGTTACTTAAAACTTAAAATATTTATTATTTTGTTAGAAGACAAATATTAAATTTAACCAGAAGATAAAAAAGGTTTTAATCTATGTAAACTTTTACTTGACAAATAGTAAAAAAATGTTAAACTAATCATCAACCAGAAAAAGAAAGCAGGTGGGTTTATGGTTAAAGGTGATAGATTAAAAGCATTAAGAAAAGAAAAGGGTCTAACCCAAAGTCAATTAGGTGAATTAATCGGTGTCAAAAAATCCGTTATTTGTCTTTATGAAAGAGAACTTAGAAATCCAACTATTGAAAGTATCGTTGCCTTATGTCAAATTTTTAATGTCAATGCCGATTATTTAATTGGTAATGATGAACTAGCAACTGTTGATAATAATAATGAAGAACATTTTGCGATGACTAAAGAAGAAGTCGACTTTATAATAGAGCTTCGCAAAAATAAAGCAGCATATGCTCTTCTAGTAGAAGATTTAAAAAGGGGAATGGATTTTCTAAAATCCAAAATTAATTAAAGTCTAGGAAACTAGATTTATAAAAAGATTAGGGAATAATGACCATTAGAAAAAATAAAGGGGAAAATATGAAAAAAATAACTGAAGATTTAGTAAAAAAATTAGCATATGAAGAAAGATTATGTATTTATACATTAGCACGTAAAGGAGAAATATCTCCAAACGAAATAGAAAACTATATGTATGCTGTTGAAAATTTAACAAAAATAAATATGAGTGGAATCAATTTTGATTTTGAAACAGTTAACCAATTAGGAATAGATAATTGTTGTGCTTTTTTTAAGGCTTTGTGTGAACAATACAGCAAACTTGCTAGTCCAGATAATGAGTTTGCTCGTTATGAGGCCAGTCAAGTTAGATGTGAAGTAGAAGTCCCTGGTAGCAATAATGCTGTGCCTCAAAAAATGAGCATTGGATTACATGATTGTGCTTCAATGGTTGATAAAGCCATCGATGAAAATTACAATGAATTAAAAGTCGGTTGTATGTATGGCAATTCTGATGAATCTATTTATAGATACGCTCAAGTTGGAACTATAGCTGATGTATATTATAGAATTAGAGATTTAATTGAAGGAAAGAATTATTTTGATGGTAAATTCATGTCAGAATATAGAGAACTAGGCCCTATATTTGCCAGTCAAAGCGATACATTAATTGCCAATTATGCACGTCGTAAAAATATCTCAAAAGAAGAAGCTAAGCAAGAATTACGCCAAACTTTAGATGATGGAATTGCTGCACTTAGTAAAACACCAATCAAAGTTGAAAAACATGAAACAACATTAGAATTTAAACCAAAAAATAAATAGTATAATGTATTATAATGAATATAGATGTGAAGAACGTCTATATTTTTTAATACTTTTGAATATGATTTTACTAGGTGATCATTTTGAAAAAATATGGAAAATACATCCTCTTTAGTATTTTAGTACTGCTAAGTTTTTATACTACTAATAAAACAGCTAACCTGGTTCGTAATCAAGATCCCATTTTAAAAGAAATAAGAAACATTAGTTTAGAAAAAAAAGAAGACTTTGTTAATGCAGTTATTCAGGATGACTATATTATTCCCGGAATGTATGGAAGCGTTGTAGATGAGTTAAAAAGTCTATCCAAAATGAAAGAGCAAGATGTTTTTAACAATTTATATTTAGTTAGTCAACCGATTAAGCCCGATATTTCCTTAAGTGATAACTTAGATAAAATCATAATTAAAGGCAATAGTAAAAAACAGCAAGTAAGCTTCGTTATTGATGAAAATAGTAGTAAAAAAATTAAAGATTACTTAGTAAAAAATAGTATCAAAGCATCACTTTTAATTACTAAAGATAATTTTTCTAAAGATAGTTATTTTGAACAAATTAATAATGATTTCAAAAATTATAAGGAATTAGATAAAACACTGAAAAAAAATAAAATTAATACAAATATTTGTGTACTTGATAATAATAATTCTAATTTAAAATTTTGTAAAAGTAAGAAAAAATATTTAGTAAAACCAGGAATGTTTCTAGATAATGCTAATATTATTGAAATAAAAACAAAGCTAGATAGTGGCAGTATCATTTATATTAAAGATGCTACTTACCTAGATTGCCTAGTAGAGTATATAAAATCTAAAGATTTAAAAATAGTACCTTTAAGTCAGTTAATTAGTGAAAAGTAATTATTACTAAAAAATAGTTGTAAAGTATTATAAAAGATAATTTGACTTTTAAAGTGTGAAAACTAAGTGAAGATTAGGAATAATGTTTGACTAATCTTTTTAGTAATGCTAGAATTATTTTGTTAGTTTCCTAACAATGGTGGTAAAATTATGCAAGAAAATAATTCAATAGGGTATCATATAATCAATACTGATAAATTAATAGGACGTTACATATTAGATAAATTTGATAAAAAAGCCAGACATCGCATTAGTCCCATGCAAGTTATGATTATGAATTACTTACTTAAAAATCAAAATAAGAAAGTATTTCAGCAAGACATTTGTGATACTTTTAACTTAAGGCGTTCAACTGTAAGTGGTATTCTTACGACTATGGAAAAAAATGATATTATAAGAAGAAAAGTAGATGCCGAAGACCCTAGAAGGAATGAAGTTAAACTTACTAAAATTTTTATTAATAATACTAAGAGAGTATCTAATGAATTAGTAAAAATGGAAAGTATTTTAGAACAAAATTTTACCCAAGAAGAAAAAAAAGAATTGATAAGACTGTTACAAAAATTGGAAGGAAATTTAATAAAAGAAGAGAGGAATAAAAATGTTTAAATTATTTAAAAATTTTACCAAAAAAGATATAGGTATGATAATTGTAAGCATTGTTTTAGTTGTTTTTCAAGTATGGTTAGATTTAAAACTACCTGATTATATGTCTGCTATTACTAGACTTGTTCAAACTGACGGTGCTGCTATGGCAGATATTCTACGTCAAGGTGGTTATATGTTGCTTTGTGCCTTCGGTTCCCTAATTTCTGCTTGTATTGTTGGCTTTTTAGCTAGTAACTTATCAGCAAACTTTTCTTATACTTTAAGAAGCAAAGTTTATAACAAAGTTTTAAACTTAAGTACCGCCGAAGTTAAACAATTTCAAACTAGTAGTTTAATTACTCGTACGACTAACGATATTACCCAGTTAGAAATGCTTATATCTATTGGCTTACAATTACTTATTAAAGCTCCAATTATGGCTGTTTGGGCAATTACTAAAATTCTAAATAAATCCATTGAGTGGAGTATGTTAACAGCCGGCTGTGTAGTAATTTTACTATGTGTAGTTATTGGCTTAATGTTAATCGTTTTACCAAGATTTGAAAAAGTTCAGAAACTTATTGATAAAATCAATAATGTAACTAGAGAATCTATTACCGGTATCCGTGTTATAAGAGCTTTCAATGCGGAAAAATACCAAGAAAATCGTTTTGAAAAAGTAAATGATGACTTAACTAATATGCAATTATTTAACCAAAAATGCTTTGCTATTTTAAATCCCATCATGATGCTCGTCATGAATGGTCTAACTTTGGGAATTTATGTTATTGGAACATATTTAATAAATAATGCAATTATCAGTGTTAAAATTAGTTTATTTAGTGATATGGTCATTTTCTCTAGTTATGGTATACAAGTTATTATGTCATTTTTAATGCTTGCCATGATTTTTATGATGTGGCCTCGTGCTCAAATATCAGCTCGCCGTATTAATGAAGTTCTAGATTGCAAAGTTAGTATTAAAGACGGTAAAGATGATATCAAAACTACAGAGGTAGGAACCGTTGAATTTAAAAATGTATCCTTTAAATATCCAGATGCCGATGAATATTTATTACGTAATATCTCATTTAAAGTTAATAAAGGAGAAACTATTGCTTTTATTGGTTCGACTGGTTCTGGTAAAAGTAGCCTTATTAACCTAGTACCAAGATTTTATGATGCAACCGACGGCGAAGTTTTAGTAGACGGTGTTAATGTGAAAAATTACTCTTTAGAAGAATTACATAATAAATTAGGATATATTCCTCAAAAAGCTGTTATGTTTACTGGTACAGTTAAGAGTAATGTTGCTTATGGTACTAAAAAAGGTAAGAAGCCTAGTGATAAAAAAGTGAGTGAAGCCATTAATATTGCTCAAGCTGAAGAATTCGTATCTAAAATGGAAGGTGGTCTTGATGCTCACATCGCCCGTGGTGGTACAAATGTATCCGGTGGTCAAAAACAACGTTTAGCTATTGCTAGAAGTATTGCTCGTGACCCAGAAATTTATATATTTGATGATTCATTCTCAGCCCTAGATTATAAGACTGATGCCACCTTAAGAAGTGAATTAAAAAAATATACTAAAGATGCAACTAGTATGATTGTTGCCCAAAGAATTGGTACTATTATAAATGCTGACAAAATAGTCGTTTTAGATAAAGGTACTTGTGTTGGCATAGGTACTCATCAAGAATTATTAAAAAATTGTGAAGTCTATAAAGAAATAGCCTTATCACAATTATCAAAGGAGGAGTTAGAAAATGCCTAGACCTATGCATGCTTCAAGTGAAAAATCAAAGGATTTCGTTGGCTCAATCAAAAGATTACTAGCTAATTTAAAACCATGGAAAGTTCTAATGGGTTTAGCTATTACTTTGGCATTTTTATCAGCCATTCTTTCTCTTACAGCTCCCAATAAACTATCTAGTCTAACTGATGTTATAACAAATGGTATTAAACCTAATACTGATGTTTTACAAGAAATTGTTACAGAAATTAGTAATAACTTTGATAGTGAGGCTATGAGTGAAAAGACAATGCTTATTTTAACAAGCGAAGATATAAGTACTGAAGATAAAGCAACTTATCAAGCCTTCTTAACTAAAATGCAAGAAACCACTAATAAAAGCGACGTTACCGAAAATGATAGTAATACTTCTGATAATAAAGAAATCATGAAAACAATTCTTGATTTACCAAGTAGTATTTTAAATGTTTTAGTTGATGATATTACAGTAAGTGGCATTACAATAAGTTCTGAAGATGAAATTGCCTTCTTAAAAAGTGTAATTGATATCGATGCAAGTAAGGTGACAGATGACACATTAAAAGTAATGGATAACTTGCCAGCATCTATCTATAATTTGATTAAACCTAATATGGATTTGGCTGTCGCTAAGAAAATTATTATTACTTTAGTATGCTTATATCTACTAAGTGCTATATTTGGCTATATTCAAAGCTATTCAATGACAACAGTATCTAATGGTTTTGCCAAAAATTTAAGAGCAAAAATTTCTATTAAGATCAATAAATTACCATTAAAATTCTTTGATTCTCATGAAATAGGTGATATTTTAAGCCGTGTTACTAACGATGTTGATACAATTGCTCAAAATTTAAATCAAAGTTTAGCTACTTTAATTAGTTCTATTACACTATTTATTGGTTCTATTATCATGATGTTTACAACTAACTGGGTAATGGCTATAACTGCAATTTTGTCGACTTTATTTGGCTTTACTTTCATGATATCTATTCTAAAAAAATCTCAAAAATATTTTATTGCTCGTCAAGAAGAACTGGGCAATATAAATGGTCATATCGAAGAAATCTATAGTGGTCATAATGTAGTAGAATGCTACAATGCTAAAAGCGAGGTAACAAAGACCTTCGACGAGTTAAATGGACGTTTGCGTGAGTGCAATAAAAAGAGTCAGTTCCTATCCGGACTTATGCAACCAATGATGGGATTTATTGGTAACTTTGGCTACGTTATGGTTTGCATTGTTGGTGCCTTGCTTACTATGAAAGGATATATAACATTCGGGGTAATTGTCGCTTTCATGATTTACGTTCGTTTGTTTACAAATCCACTTTCACAAATTGCTCAAGCCATGACATCACTTCAAACAACTGCTGCTGCATCAGAACGTGTTTTTGAATTCTTAGATGAAAAAGAAATGACTGATGAAAGTAATAAGACAAAAGTTTTAGACAAAAGAAAAGTTAAAGGCGATATCGAATTTAAAAACGTTAAATTTGGTTATGATGATTCAAGATTAATTATTAAAAACTTCTCAGCTAGTGCCCATCCTGGGGAAAAGATTGCTATTGTTGGTCCAACTGGTGCTGGCAAAACAACTATGGTTAACCTGCTTATGAAATTCTATGAAATAAATTCCGGTGATATTTTGATTGACGGTGTTTCTACTAAGGATTTAACAAGAGAAAATATTCATGATTTATTTATCATGGTTTTACAAGACACATGGCTATTCGAAGGCTCTATTCGTGATAATATTAAGTTTAATCAAGAAGATGTAACTGATGAAGAAATATGGGCTGCTTGTAAGACTGTTGGTGTAGACCATTTCATTAAGACTTTACCAGGGGGGCTAGACTGTGTAATTGGCGAAAACGACTCTATTAGTAGCGGTCAAAAACAATTACTTACTATTGCTCGTGGTATGATTGAAAATGCTCCATTTTTAATTTTGGATGAAGCTACTTCCAACGTTGATACCAGAACCGAGGAATTGGTACAAAAAGCCATGGATAAGTTGATGGAAGGACGTACATCATTTATTATTGCTCACCGCTTATCAACCATTAAAAATGCTAACCTTATTCTTGTAATGAATGAAGGTAATATCATTGAACAAGGTACTCATGAAGAATTAATGAAAAAAAATGGCTTCTATGCTGACCTTTATAATTCTCAATTTAAAAAATAAATGTTTTAAATTAATATCTTAAAGAATCATTGTTTGCAATAATGGTTCTTTTCTTTTATAATAGAAACTAACGGGTGATTATTATGTTTAAAAATGATATAGACTATTTAGATCAACATTTTTTGGTTGATGAAGATATTATAAATAAGTATATTGATTTTCCAAAATTTAACAAAAATGATGTAGTCCTAGAAATAGGACCAGGGAAGGGGACTCTAACTAAAAAAATAGCTCCCAAGGTAAGAAAAATGTATGCTATTGAGTTGGATGAGAGATTAAAAAACTACTTAGAGGCAATTCCTAATTTAGAAGTTATTTGGGGAAGCGTTCTAAATGTCAAAATACCTAAAGCAAATAAAATCATTACTTCACTTCCCTATAGTATAATTGAGCCATTTATTTATAAGATGATTAAGACGGATTTTGATGAAATGTATATGCTAATGGGGGATAAATTCGTTTTAAATGTTGTAGATAAAGAAATTACCAAGCTAAGTGTTATCACTAACAGTTTTTTTAAAACAGAAAAATTACTAGAAGTTCCTCCTATAGCATTTGATATTCCTCCTCGTACTGATTCTTATATTGTCAAAATGGAAAAAGTTGCTGAACCAGAATCAAAAAAATATCAAATTTATCGTGGCTTATATTTACTCGATGAAAAGAAAATCAAAAATAGTTTAATGGAAACTTTAATAAAATTAAATAAACTGACTAAAAGAGAAGCCAAAGAAATTATTAAAAATATGCATCTTTCCGAAAGAATATTAGAGGAAAAATTCTCTAGTTTGAGCAATAACGACTTAAAAATACTAGATAAAGTCCTTGAAAATTTCTAAAATTAACAAAAGTAGCAAAAAATAAGCGAAAAAAGTAAGAAAAGCCTTGCTTTTTTTTTAGAATAATTATACAATTATATTGCGTTGGAAGTTTTGCACCCATAGCGCAATTGGATAGAGCGTTAGACTACGGATCTAAAGGTTAGGGGTTCGACTCCCTTTGGGCGCACCACGTATTTCGAGAAGTAGCACAGTTTGGTAGTGCACTTGGTTTGGGACCAAGGGGTCGCAGGTTCGAATCCTGTCTTCTCGACCATTTGAGTTTATTAAATATCGTATTTCTACGGTATTTTTTTTATCCATCCCCTTGGCTCCAAAACAATAGCACTACAAGTCTGTGCTACATATATAATATAGTGATACTTAATATCAAATTAAAATTCAAAGAAAGGTGATACTTATAAAAGAAAAAGATAAATTGTTTCTATACTATAATTTTGCTTTAAGGATGCTTGAAACCGAAATAAACATTTTAGTAGATGAGTTTGTTTTTAATCACGGCTATAATCCAGTTGAACATATTAAATCAAGAATTAAAAGTGAAAAAAGCATTAAAAATAAATTAAAAGATAAAGGATATGACTATACATTAGCTAATATAAAAAAATATATTCATGATGTTGTAGAAATTAGAATTGTTGTTTCATTTTTAAGTGATGTTTATGATATTGTTAGCGTTCTTAAAAATAGCCAAGACTTAATTATAGTTAAGCAACAAGATTATATTAAAGAACCAAAAGATACTGGTTACATTTCTTATCATTTAAATGTCTTAATACCTATTTATTTAAATAACAAAACCGAATATGTTGAAGGTGAAATTCAAATAAGAACCATTGCCATGGATTTTTGGGCTAGTCTTGACCATAAAATTGAATATAAATTCAGTGATACAGAGAAAATACCTTTAGAAGTTTACGATAAAATGTATGAAAATTCTCTAATTATTAAAGAACTAGATAAAAAAATGATGCATTTAAATGAAACAGTTAATAAGTATGAAAATGATAAAAAAACTAAAAATCAAGGCAAGTATGAGTAGAACTCATTAAAGCCTTGATTTTTAAATTATATATTTAATTTAATATAACACAACATTACACATTAGCTGTATCCATTAAATCAAATAATTTATCAATATCTTTTTCATCAATTTCAAAGGATGTTCCTTTATCTTGAATTTTTCCATATTTTTCTTTAGAAGTATAAAAAGAAATTTTAATATTTACTCGAATGTCACCAGTAGAAATTAATTCTAAAAAACGATCAAAACTTTTTAATTTATACAACTTAAAATTATGATATTTAAAATAGACATCATCGCCATATTTTCTTTTTTCTACTGGAACTATGGCTAGATATTTTAATTTCATATTTAAACGGTTTTCTAATTGTTCAAACGACCAAGAAATGTTTTTATTTACATAACCTGTATAGCGATTCTTTACAAGTAGATGCACTTTGTGATTTTCTTTATCAACATCTAATTTGAATTCATTAAATAAACCAATTTTTTTAAATTCATTTCCAAACACTTGCCCAAAAAACACTTTGTATTTTCTATCTTTTTTACTTGGCCAGCCATATCGTACTAAAATTTCTTTAAGAACCAAAGGCTTATTATCAGGAACCATGGAGAAAAGATTAATATAAGGTTCACTATACAATAATTTTGTTTTTAATTCGATTCCATAATAATCAGCAATAACTAAATTATCATCATCTTTACATAGTAAATTTTCTAAAATCTTACCAGCCGCACTCGTACCTTTCTCAGTATTTTTAATCCAATTTTTACATTGAATTTTGTAGAATTCTGTCTTTAATTTTTTAATATTATTCTTCATTTACAAACCTCCTGCTTATTAAAAAAATTAAATTAATCAAGAAAAAAACTTCTTAATTAATTTGCAATTTTATCATAAAATTGCTGCTTGTTAAAGTATAAATTAACAAAATTAGCAATAATAATTTTAAATTATTTATTTTTGTTTGCCAATATTAAATCATAATTGCTTTTTTGCTAAAACATCATTAAAAAAAGGAAATAAATTTATATGAATGAAAAATTACAATTTATAAATGTATGAAAATTCTTTTATTATTAAAGAACTAGACAAGAAAATGATGCATTTAAATGAAACCGTTAACAAATATGATAACAATAATAAAAACTAAAAAATCAAGGCAAGTATTAGTAGTACTCATTAAAGCCTTGATTTTATTATTTAAAATTACTTTATCTGCCCTTTTTTAAATGTTGTTCATAATTAATATTATTTAAACTTTTACAATATTCTTTAAAGTCATTAGTATTATCAAAAATAGTGCCATTTATTTGTAACTGACCATTTTTAATATTTAGTAAATCCATTAATTTTAGAATTTTATCACAGGTTGCTATTTCTAATTGTTTATTAGTACTTAAAGTAGGCATCATTAAAACAAAATTATCGGGGGCTGTTCGCATAATAATACCTATGCCCTTATTTAAAAACATATTGGCAATTATATAACAATCTAAAATACCTTCAAATTTTTCCCTAACATAAAATTTAGAACCATCCCTTAATAACAATTCGTTTATTTTACGAAAACAATTAGCATGTCCTTGTTGCTCAAAATATTTATCATCTTTTTTTGCCCCAAAATTAAGGCGAGGGTATAAATCATATTCACCATTAAACCCCATTAAAAATCATAAAATTACTTTTAAAATCCATAATATCACCTGCAAATATTCTAACACATTATATCTAGATTTTAAAATTATTTTCTGCTAAAATACCATTTAGAAAAGGAGATAAATTTATATGAACGAAGAATTACAAATTAAAATTAAAAATAATATGAATCATGATAATTTTTTAAGCCCTTTGGCATGTCTAAATAAAGATGCCATCCGCTTGCACGAAGAAAAAGAAGACATTAGGCCACCATATTTTCATGATACCGACCGTATTATATATTCGCTTGCCTATACCCGTTATATAAATAAGACCCAAGTATTTACCAATACTTTAAATGACAATGTAACAAGACGCAGTACTCATGTTCAATTAGTAAGTAAAATTGCTCGTACTATTGGTAGAGCCCTAGGGCTCAATGAAGATTTAATCGAAGCAGCCAGTCTTGGTCATGATATTGGTCATACGCCTTTTGGCCATGCTGGTGAAGCCATATTAAATGAAATATCTCTAAGAGTAGGGGAAGGTTATTTTAATCATAACATTCAAAGTGTTCGTAAACTAGAATTTATTGAAAATAAAGGCAATGGACTTAATTTAACTATGCAAGTCGTAGATGCTATTATGTGTCATAATGGTGAATTAGAATTAGAATGTTACCGTCCCAAAAAGAAAACATTTCAAGATTTTTTAAGTGAATACTCAAAAACTTACTACGAAAAAGATGCCAATGCATCACTTATTCCGTGTACCTTAGAAGGATGTGTAGTAAGAATCAGCGATATTATTTCTTATATTGGTCGTGATATTGAAGATGCCCTAAGACTTCATATAATTACTAAGAATGATTTACCTAAGGATATCATGACAACAACTGGCTATACTAATAAAGAAATTGTCAATTATTTTATTAGAGATGTTATTAATAACAGTTTTGGTAAAGACTATATCAAAATGAGTAAAGAAGCTTTTGAAAACTTAAAAAATTTAAAAAAGTTTAATTATGAACATATTTATAGCAAAGCTAATTCTAAAGAAACTTTAAATAAATGGCATGACATGATGGAAAAAGTATTCGCTAAATCTTTAAAAGATCTAAAAGAAGAAAATGAGACTAGTGACATTTATATTTATTTTTATAAATATATGAGCGATGATTATAAAAAGAACACTACTAAAGAAAGAGTTGTAATTGACTACATTTCAGGAATGACAGACCGTTTTTTTATTGCTTCATATGAAAAAGCTCTTACAGATAATGAATAGTTAATTTATTATTTATATTATTATGTAAATTATATAAAAGACTATTTCATTAAATCAAACTAAAATACTCATTTCTTTTTAAAATACTATCAAACACTATAATCTTTTAAAACAATTCATAAATATTATAAAGTTAAATTGACTTTTTAAACTTTTAATAAGATAATATAAGTAGAGGTGAATTACTTTGCAAAAGAAAGAAAAAAACTTAACCATAACTCAAGAGGAAATCGAAAGTAACCATATTGTTAAATCAACTAAGTCTTATTTAATAGTATTTAGTATTTTATTTCTATCTATTTTATTACTGTTAGTAGGTAGTCTTTTCCGTACTAATATTACCCCTGATTATCCAATTGTATTTAAGGGAGCTGATAATCGTTTAATGGTAATAACTCGTAATAACGATGTTAATGATATAACCAATATTGAAGAAACGGATATAGTCTATGCTAATAGTGATGTTAGATATATCCTTTATACTGATAAGAATACATTATATCTTCTAGATACTACCAGTACAAATAACAAAAAAATCTTAACTAATAATGCTATTAGTTATGGCTTTAGTAGTGATGATAAATATGTTTATTATATAGAAAACAACAAAGATCTTCATCTTTATAACAGAAAAACTGCTTCTGATACTCTTATTGATACCGATGTAACAAAATTTTTAGACATTTCTTTAAACTATGCTATATATGAAAAAGATAATTGCCTAATTGTAAAAGATATTGAAACTGGTTCTTCAGATATAGCAGCCAAGTCTTATGAAGAAATTATTCTAAGTAAAGATGGTAAAAAGATGCTTTATTCTAATTTAAATACAGATGAATCTTTAAATTACTATTTATATAATTTTGTTGATTCTAGTAATGAACGTATTCTAACTGATATCGAAGAACTATTAAGTTACAATGCCAATTTTACTAAATTTATCTATACTACTAAAACTACTGATACAATAAATATTTATAATAACATTAAAGATAGCAAAGCTAGTAGTGATAAAAAATTTGTGGCTTTAGACAAAGATAGTGTAACTAAAGAAGAATACGAAGCTAATCAAAAATTAGAAGCAGAAATAAATTTACGTAACGAAATGCGTGATTATGCCAAAAACTATACCGTTAGTGCTTATGATGTTTATTATCAAAACAATCAAACCAAAACTTTACTAGCCAGCAGTGTTAATAAAGTTTACATAAATGATATAACAGACCGCAAATTAATCTATACAAAAATGAATTGGAATAGTAATTTTGACTTAGCAAGTTATACATCCTTAGAAGAGTTTAAAAAAGACATTGAAACTAATAAAGAAAATGGACTTTACTATAAAGTAATTGATACTGAGGCTTCTCTTGTAAAAGAAAATGTCAACGAAACTCTAGTGGTTGAGTTACTAAGTGGCGATGGTATTTATTTTAGTGAAGATAATAATTTATATTACAGTAAAGTTACCAATAAAAAAGCTGGTGTCTATAAACTAGTAGCGGAAAATCTAATTAATCCTATAAAAGATATGACTAGTGATGTTGGCTTAATTTATTTAGTTAAAGAAAATGATACTAATACTTTAAAATATATTAGTGGTGGTAAATCAAGCATTATCAGTACTAATGTTTATCCAGAATACATAACAATTTCAGAAACAGAAAATGCTATTTATTATTTAAAAGATTATGAAAATAATCAAGGAAAACTAATGCTTTATAACGGCATTATTAATAGTAAGATTGCTGATGGCGTTAATTCATTCATTTATATTAATGATGACTTAATGTATGCAACTAAAAACTTTGATGAAAAGAGTAGTACATGCGATTTATATCGCTTAAATGGTAGTAAATTAACTTTAGTTTATAAGGGAGTTTCAAAATGGTATAATCCTATTGCCAAAGAAAGTACTAACGATGAAAAAGCCCTAGCTAATTAGGACTTTTTTGTTTAAAATTTTAAAAAATGTAAATAATAAGAAAGAAGGAGAATAATTAATTAAAAAGCAGTACCATTTGATTAATTAAAACTAATTATGGAATATAAAAATTATAAACACGATACATATACACTTTATACAATAAAAACAGATAAATTTAAAACTTGTCATTTAGAAATAATATTTAAAAATAAAATAAATAAGGAAGAAATAACTTTATTAAACCTTTTAGGTACTTATCTTGCTTATACTTCTAAAAAATATCCTAAACGACGTGATGTTATTGAAGCTCTAGAAGATCTTTATGATACTAACTTTTATGAAACAAATGCGAGAGTAGGTCAAAATATCTTTGCTTCCTTTATAATGGACTTTTTAGATCCAACTTACTGTGAAAAGAAATTCTTGGATGAAGTTTTAGCTTTCCCTTTTGAATTTATCTTTAATCCAAACTTTAAAAATACAATTCCTGATAAGAAAATCTTTGAAGTAATTATCAATATGATTAAAAGTTCAATTCTTAGTAGTAAAGATAGTCCAACTAACTATGCCTTTAAACAGGCATTCAAGTCTTTAGGAGCAAATAATCCTGCTAGTTTCGACATGAATGGAGATTTAGAAATTTTAAAAAATGTAACTCCAGAAGATTTATATAACTATTATCAAAAATTCTTAAAAGAGTTTAGCTGTGATATTTATATTATTGGTAATTTAGATATGGAACATGTTGATATGAAAATAGCTGAAAACTTTAAAAATAATTATGTTGCTCCAGCAATTACTGATTATTACTTAAATTACCCTTTAAATAGAAAAGTAATTGATAAGTGTGAGATTGGACCATATGAACAATCATCATTTATTATGCTTTATAAAACTGATATGCTGACTGAAAAAGAAAAAAATTATGTTATTCATTATTTTAATTCAATCTTTGGTAGCGGTTCTTTAAATAATAAATTAAATCAATACTTGCGTGAAGATAATGGCTTATGTTACAGTACCTATAGTGCTTATCAAAAAATTGACAACTTATTTATTGTATATGCTGGTATCGATGCGGAAAATAAAGATACTTGTGTTAAATTAGTAAAGAAGGCTCTAAAAGAAATGCAACAGGGAAAATTTGCTTTAGAAGAAATAACATTTGCTAAAGAAAATTTAAGAAATCAAATAAAGATGAGTTTAGATACCGAAACAAGCATTTTAGATAATTATGTATTTCATAATTTAATTAACTCCCCATTACTTAGTGAACGCATCAAAGAAATTGAAAATGTCACTAAAGAAGAAATTATTGCTTTGGCTAAGAAGATAAAATTAAATTCTATCTATTTACTAGGAGGTTCTAATGTTAAAGAAAATCAAAATAAATAAATATAACGAAACCATTTATTATGAAAAATTAGATAATGGGTTAGATGTATATATGTGGCCAAATAATAATGTTAGTAGTTATTATGCCACTTTATCAGTTAAATACGGTAGTGTAGATACAAATTTTAAAATCAAAAATAAGACTTATGAAGTATCAAAAGGTATTGCCCATTTTCTTGAACATGTTAAATTTAATGAAGGACCAAATAGAACAGCTCATGAATATTTTAACAAACTAGGTTCATCTATAAATGCTTTTACAACTTTTGATTATACTTCCTATGAAGTAACAGCAACTGATAAAATTAAAGAAAATATTACTCATTTACTTGATTATGTCCAGACTCCTTATTTTACGAAGGAACTAATTGAAAAAGAAAGAAAGATTATTCTTTCTGAAGTAAAAATGGGTAAAAATAATCCTTATCAAGTTTTATACTATACATTAAATGGATCCGTATTTTCAAACGATAATCATCGTTACTATGTTACTGGTGATATTGATGATGTAAAAAATATAACTTTAGATGAAATAAATTTAGTTTATAATACGTTTTATCATCCAAGTAATATGTTTTTGACTGTAACTGGTAATTTTGATCCTGAATATCTAAGTGTTGTTATCAAAGAAAATCAAAATAATAAAGAATTTAAACCGTATTTAGAACCAGAAAAAATAAAAGAAAAAGAACCAGAAAGAGTTGCAGTTCGTGGTATTGATATAGCAGGTAATATAGCTTTGCCTAAATTAAAACTAGCTTATAAAATAAAAAAAGATTTATTTGGGGATTTATCTGATTTAGAAAAACTATTATATATTCGTATTATTTTAAATGCTAACTTTGGAACGACTAGTCTTTTGAAAGAAAGATTATTAGAAAGTAATTTAGTAACTAAACTAAGTACAAGTGCTACTATCGTAGGTGATTACGTTGAAATAGTTATTAGCTCAGAAACTAATTATCCAAATGAAATAATTAAAATATTAAAAGAAACATATAGTAATATGGATATTACCAAAAAACGTTTAGAAAGAAGAATACGTTGTAATATTGCGGATTTTATTTATGGATTGGATGATATAGAATATACTAATACTGTAATTCAAGATAATATAATAATGTATGGTAAATTAATACCTAATACCTATGATATAATTAATAGTTTAAATGTTTTAGTAGCAAATAAAATTATTAAAACAATGCAAACTGAAAATAACTGCTTTGTAATTATGCACCCAATAAGTAAAGAAGAACAATAAAATTTAAGAAGATAATGCCAATAAAAAACTTTCTACATAAAATAATAGAAAGTTTTTTTAGGTTCAATTTTTTAAATAAGGCTTTTTACAACTACAACAGCCATCGCAATTGGACAATCAGGACAAGCACAACAATCCCACCTCATTATCTGATATTTTCTGAAATATAGATAGCCACATGAAAATAATAATATTAATATAATTATTAACCAAAATATATTTTATCCTTACATTAAAAAAACTCTCGGTTGGAGAGTTTTTTTACTATCTGTTGTAATATTCAACGATTAATGCTTCATTAATATCAGGATTTAATTCGCTTCTATCTGGATAACGTAAATATTTTCCTGTTAACTTATTAGCATCAAATTCAACATAAGCAGGTCTATTTAAAGTAGCTTCAACAGCGGCTTTAATAGCAGGATGGTCTAAAGATTGTTCTTTAACAGCGATAACATCACCAGGTTTTACTGTATATGAAGGAATATCAACTTTGATACCATTAACAGTAATATGACCATGATTTACAACTTGACGAGCAGCACGACGAGTAGTAGCCATTCCCATACGGTAAACTACATTATCAAGTCTTGTTTCAAGAAGTTGAAGTAAGTTTTCACCAGTAATACCAGCCATTTTAGTAGCACGTTTAAATGTTTTAGCAAATTGTTTTTCATTTAAACCATACATAAATCTTACTTTTTGTTTTTCTTGTAACTGAACACCATATTCACTTAGTTTTCTTCTTCTATCTTGTCCATGAATACCAGGAGCATAAGGTCTTTTTGCAAGTTCCTTACCATTTTCTAAAGTAGAAAAACCAAGATGACGTGATTTCTTATATTGAGCACCAGTGTATCTTGCCATAAATAATTCTCCTTTCTTTATATTTGCTTTTACTTAGTACGAGCCATCATTAAATAGGGGAGTCTATCTAGATATTTTCTCATAGGCAGAGATAGATACTAATAACCATTTCTGGGATAGACACATCTACTAAACTTTGGCACTGCCAATTAAATGCAAGAATAATTTATCATATCCTTAATTATAAGTCAATTAAACTATGAAAATTTGTACAAATTTGTCAGAATAAATTGTTTTTTTAATGAAAAAATGATATTCTTATATTAGTTATGATAGAGAAGGACAGTGTATGTATGAAAAATAAATTGAAAATAAATTTTAAAGACAAAAAGACTATTATTATCTCCATATTATTAGGACTTATCTTAATTAGCCTAATAATATTTATTTGTGTAAAGGTATTTCATAAAGATAAAGAATTGACTCCAGATGATCCAACAACAAAAGAATTTGAAAATTATTTAAAAGATGCTATAAAACCTTTTGATGAAGATACTATAAAAGATTTTATTAGTAGTACTGATAATGTTGCTAACGTTGATGAAATATACTTAGCAACAACTCATTCTGCTGATATAGATAAAGAAGTAAAAATCTTATATACATTAAGTAGAATGTTTTATAACGATTCTGATATAGTTCATTATATGTCAGGAGCTAATATGTTTGATGAAGATACTGAACTTGGCAATGTAAAACTATCTATTAAATTCATTAACAAAGCTCTAGCAGCTAAATTTAATGATACAACCATTGATCCAGATACGACAATTACCGATGGCTTTTTTAGAGGAATAAATGCTGTTATTTGTGATGATACATATTGCATAATTCCAATATCTAAAACCCAAGAAACTTCTAATGAATCAGATGGATTGTATGAAAGTGTATTTGAAAACATAGCCAAAACTTCAAATGGTTATGAATTAGTAGGTAAATACTATTATTCTGAATTTAGTATGGATGGAGATATGACTTTAGGTGTTTATAATAATATCTTTAAAGAAAAAACTTTCTGTGAAGTATCGCTTTGGAATGTTTACTTAACCGATGGCGAAGTGCCAGAAGAATGTCAAAAAGATAGTGAATATGATAAAGTTAAATACTATTTCGATAAAAACTATCACTTTATTAAATCAGAAAATGTGTAAGAAAGGAGTTAAACTATGAAAAAAAATTACTTTATTTTTGGAATTATTGGCTTACTTGCTTGTGTTAAAGTAAATGCTGAAGTCTGTCCTTTTGAAACCCAAGTTGCTATTAATAATGATGCTGGTTCTGTAAGTGTTAGTACTTCTCCTTTTGAATATGAATTTACTGATACCGATACAGAGACTGATGAAGAATATGATGGCACTGCCTACACTGGCTTAGTTCACATTTATAATTTAACTAAAAATATATATGCTGTAGCTAGTGATGGTACTAATAAAATAACATTAAATTATGATGAGGAAAATCCTAATCAAGTAACATTTTCGACTGGTGGTATGGCATTCTTAAAAGAATATAAGATATCAATATATCCAACTAATACAAGTTGTGGCAAAACGGCTATAAGAGAACTTAATGTCACAGTTCCTAGATTAAATCGTTATTATTCATATGATTCTTGCAGCGATTATCCTGATTATTTTTATTGCCAACAATTTCTAAGTGTTGAAGATATATCGGAAGAAGATTTTGTTAACGGACTTGATGAATATGCTAAAAGTAATAAAAAGAAAAGTGATGAAAATCGCAAAGAAGGAATAATAGATGGAACTAAGGATTTTCTAAAAGATCACTGGTTAATTACTGCAATAATTACAATTGTAATTGTAGGTAGTATTGGTACATTTATATTCTTTAAAAGAAAAAAGAGAAAGGAGCATATCGTCTAATGAAAAAAAATAGTAAATTATTAAGTGTCACATTATTTTTAATATTAACTTATTTTATTGCAATCCCCAATACTTTAGCTAAAAAGATACAATGTACATATAACAAAACTATAAATGTTGGTGGCCTAGATTCCGCTTACAATGGTAGCAAGACTATCGATTTAACCAATATTGTAAAATATTGTGATCATGATTTTGATACATCAACGGATTCAATTACTTCTGCTAAGGGTGATTATGTCAATGCTACTGCTAAAGATAATAAAGTCACTCTATGGTATTTAAATAATTTAAAAAACGATACGACTGAAACTGAAATTACAATTAAATATAAAAAACCAGTACCAATCGGAAGTGCTTTTGGAAGTGATTCTCATACTATTGTTGCAAAAGTTAAACTAGTAAAAACAACTCTCAAACCTGAGATTACAAAAGAAGTTACTATTAACACTAAAGAATTAGAAATTAAAAGTTTAGTAGAAGAGTATATGAAAACACACTCAACTAATAAAGAATTTGATGAAACAAAATATAAATATAAATCTAAAAATTTAGTCAAAAATGGTAATATTGCCTTTTTAACAGGTATGCCTGGAGATATTAATAAGATTGCTGTAGATGTTAATGCTTTAGCTAAACAGACTAATAGCATTAGCAATAATTTAATTATTAAATTTTCTTATGCTGGTACTAATTACCAATTAACTGTCCATGTTAACTATAAATATGGTTTTGGAATAACTACAATAAATAAAAATTATAATCAAAAAGATTTTGAACATGGAAGTATAAAAATAAATCTAAAAAACGAAGTGGCAAAATCTCAAGGAAATGTTAGTTCTTCTAGAGTTACTATCGAATCAATCGATTCAGGTAATGGCTTTTTGGTTGGCAAAAAAGATACTAATGAAATAATTATATTTGCTGGCGAAGTTAAAACTTTAAAAGTAAATACAGTATCTAATCTTAATTTTAAGTATAGAATAGATGGTGGTGTTCTTAAAACTGGCATTTTTAAAGCTAATATTAAAGTAGATGGTAGTCAAACATCTTCTAACAAAACTGATACAGGAACAACAACTCCTGAAGAAGAGGCTTGCTACGAATTTTCTAATACTGGTATTTACTACTGGGGAACAAAAACCAATGCTGAAGCCAAAAGTCAAGGAATGATGCCTAAAATAACGACTAAGACTAAAGCTGAATGTAATGCTACAAATGCTACAAAAAAGGATACTGATGAAGAAGCAGATGCTGCCCAGACTCCCGATAGTGGTCTAGCCAGTGGAACATCATCAGTTACTGAATTAGGTGAAAATGCTTGTAAAAGTTATATTATTAGAAGAGTAAGAGGATATAACTCATCAAGTACCAAGATTCCAACATACAATGATAGCTATTTTAGAAGTGCTATTGGTTTAGCTGGTTCTGCTTATCAATATTATTACGTTTATAAAGCAACTTATAATTGCAGTGGTTATGATAAAAATACTAATGTAACTGCTTTTTGTATTGATCCAGGAGCTAGAGGTGCTGAAAATACTGGTACTAAATATAATGTTGGTAAAACTATAGATAAAGATAAAGCCTTAGGTAAAGGTTTATATCATTTATATACATATTGGTATTTAGATCATCGCAGTGAGATAAGTTCAACCTATAGTGGTACTAGTCCAAATGGGGCTGAGGATTTAGTTGATTATGTTATTAACAATGTTGCCCGTCAATTAGTTAGCAAATATGGTGCAGCTTCTGGCATAACATTTACTAATCCTTTAAAAAACGGATATGGTAATAAGAGTCAACTTACATACGAATATAATGCTTATAAAACAAAAACAGTTGGTATTGATGCTCTAAGCTCCCTTAAGAGTAAAGAAATACTTACTAAAGTATGGCAAGATACTGATGATTATGCAAGTGGCAGAAAGAAAGATGAAAGTAATCAAACAGATGTTAAATTCGGCATTAATCTTGATTCTTCATCAACTAAAAATAGTAAAAAAGGCTTCGATGCTGAATTTACTGTTACTATTCAAACTCAAGACAAAGATATCTTAAAAGCTATTACTGAAAATTATAAAATTACTGCTACCGTAGTAGAAAATGGTACAGAAAAAGATATTACGGATGGTATAACTAGTTCAATCGATGAATCAGGATGGCAAACAAGTAGTGATGGTACAACTATGACAGCTAAGTTCAAAGCATCCGCTGAAGACATCTATAGTTATGTCTCAGAAAGTGCTGTTGATAATGTTAAAATTAACTTTAACATTCATTATTCTGACAAACGTTCAATCAATAATATCATGTATTTAACACCAACTGGTGGTAAATATCAAAAATTTATTTCTTTCTTAAATGGTACTATTGATACCAAACGTTCTGTATCAATTGAAATGGGTAAGCAAGAAGTTAACAATTGTCGTCCAACATTTGCTATGCCATGTGTTGATAAAGAAACTGTTGTATATTTAATTGAAGGAACTCAATCCGGAACATTATATAATACCGTTATGAATGGTATTAAGTCTGCTGGTGATGTTAAAAATATTATAAGTAATGCTTATAACATGGTTAAATCATTACTTGATAATGGTCTTAGTGGTTTAGGTGATTCTGAATTAAAATTAATTAGTAGTTTTATTTACAATATTGCTGATAAAGTAAATATTACTGGTAATATAAAAAATGAACTTTCATTCTTACAAACTTTAGGAAATAACGGTAATAATACTGCTAAACAATTATATCAATTATTAACCAATACACAATTTACATCAGACAGTAAACAAAACTATACTCAATTACAAAGTTTATTTGTAAGTAGCATTTTAAATGCTTTAACTGGTGGGTATGATAAATTAGTTAGTGAATGGCAAGAAATCCTTGCTACTGCCGAAAAACAAGTATCAAACAGTAAGCTTTCAAAATCAACTTACGAATTATTAGAAAATATTCAAAATTTAATTACTAGTGCTAAAGATGGAAATGGACTATCAGGCATCTTGAAAGGTGCTACAACTTTAGCCGAAAATTTCTTTAAAGATTTAACTGATGTAAGTTCTATTAAAGAATTAGCCGTTTCCTTCGGAGCAGCTATTTCTGGAGCAATTCAATCAGCTAGTGGTAACTTACAAAATATATATCAACAATTAAGTAATACTTGGAGTCAAATATTTAATATTAATAGTCTAAGTGATATTAATATCAGTGGCTTATATAATTCCTTAACAAGTGCCTTTACAGTTGATTGGGAAAAATGTATCATTGGTGAGGGTAATACCGAAGCTACAGATCCAGGTGGAAACTCTTATACCGTTCAAGCCCAAAATATGTATTGTAAAGTTGTTTGTAAAGAAGACTATGCTATAAAAATGCCAGGAAACTTAGGAACTGTTTATGCTGGTCAAAATTTATCTACTAATATTGATAATATCTATCATGCTACTATTGGTATGGCTGGTCAAAGAACTTGTGTAAGTACTAAAATAGATAATGATTCTTATGTAAATGATGCTGCGGCTGTAAAAGATAATATTTTAACAGCATATAATGAATTCCAAAAGCATTATGCATATTATAAAGAATTAAAAAATAATTATAGTCAATTTGAAAATAAAGATAAAGAAGCTTATAACGATAAAAAAGTTGTATCCGTTGATATATCGTTAGATGGTGTAAAAGCTGACTTTGAAAATGTTATTAAAACTACAATGAGTACTTTCTTAACTAACTTAGTCAATCCAACTAATGAAGAACAACGTGATTTACTAGATACTTTAAAACAAGAGCTTACAAATAGTTTAGCAGGGGATAATGGTATCGTTATGAAATTAATTGGTACCTTCATGCAAAAGGGAAGTATTGGAGCCGATGATATAAGTAGTGTTTTAACATCTTCTATCGGAAGTAAAGGTGAAGAATTAGCAAATGGCTTTAAAAAACGATTTGAAGATGCTTTATCGACAACTGCAACATCACTTCAAAATCAATTAGAAACAATTGCTAAAAAATATGCTACTGACGGTGTTTTATCAGTTGGTAGTACCGCTGGTAAAATGGCTTTATCAGCAGCATGCAAAATTTTAACTAGACTTCCTTATGTAAATGCTGTTGCAACACCTGTTTGTGAAGCTTATGCTGGTGCTACAACAATTGCAAGTAATGCTATAACCTCTGTTAGTAAAGCAACTATTAACAACTTAAAAATATTTGCTATTCATGATTATTCAAATATTAGTTTAGATGGCTCATATAATAAGTTTAAATATAATACTACAAATACTGATAATGTTTCTAAATTAAAAGCTTCCATAACAGAAAATAGTGAAATTGCAAATGAAGGTAATTTAACATTTAGTAAAGATAGAAAACAATTATGGGTAATGGAATCAGGTTCTTATAATGTTTCTACCACATATTTTGGTATCTCTGTAGATTTAACTATGTTAAAAAAAGCCTTTGATAGCTTTAGTAATTTAGGTAACGCTGATTATGGAGTAATATCAGATACCCTAGAATATATAACAAAAACCGTTTCTAAGTTAGGAGAATCTACTAGTTATTCTGGTGCTAAAGGCTCAAAAGAAGCTTTAGAAAAAATGCAAAATTCTGGTGTTTTAGACAATGTTCTTTCTATTATCGGTAATTTAACTCAAGCCTTAGGAGACATTAGTGGAGCCTTAGGAAATGCACAAACTGATATAACTAAATATGTTGATACAGCCCTAGATGGTATCTACTACTTACTTGGTGCCTTTAATCCATATTATTATCAAGTAGCACTTGTAAGAGAGCAAATGCTAAATGCTAAAAATCAATATGATGAATATCGTAAACAATTAGAACAACTTGCTGGTAATATGAACCAATGTACAATGTTTGCTAATGAATATGAATTTGATCCAGACTTAGTATTTACTTATGGATATCCAAATAATAGTCTATTAGATTATATTGTTGATAAGAAAAATAGTACAGCTGATTCTATTAGACTACAAGCAATTAATCCTCAAGAATCTGCTGAGACTGTAACTTATTATTGTAAAGATGATGTTCCGATTAATAACATTCAAGATATTTCAACTATAATGAGTGGTAAGTGTACAACATCTGATGGTATGTTTGGTGGTATTGTTGCCTCAGTATTCGGAAGTGATAGTCAAATGTCAACTATCTTGAAAAAATTCCAAGAAAATTCTGATGGTTTGCGTAGATTGCTAAATAATGATAAAGTTAAAGAATATATAAATAGTACTGGTTATGCATCAAAACTTAATGACGTCTTATGTTCTGGTCTTGGTACATCATTCTGTGATTTACTTGATACCGATGATACTGATGGAGATTCTTTAATTACTAATGTTCCAGGTGATATTGTTTATACTTTAAAAGATACTAAATTATCTATTAGTTCTTGGAGTAATGTTAAATCAATATTTAGTGGTGGTATTCATGAAATCGATAAAAATATTACTAATAGTTTAAAATATACAACAACTGGTGATAACAAATTTACTTATCGAAATGCTAAAAGAGTAGTTAGTGTTTCCAGATATGGTAATCCAGGTGTGTCTATTTCTGGTTTAAGCTTTACAAGTTTATTATCAAATATTGCTTCTTGGATATCTAGTGAAGCTGGTGGCACTACATCAGATGCCCTAAATAAAATCAATGATACTGTTATGAGTGTAACTGGACAAGGTGCTCAAAAATTCATTTACTATCAATCAAGCTTGCCTTACTTTACGACATCTAATAAAGGTATCTATACAACCTCATCGGCACCTAGCGATGCAATTTATATCGATGCTGGTGATAAAGCTTTAACTGATGATAAAATTAAGACTACTGATGGTTCGAAAAAAGAAGCAAATGGTTTAGTATATCCAATTGCCTTATCAACAGCATCAGGAACTTATAGTTATCAAATAAAAATTAACAATGTTGGTCAATATTATAATAATACTTTAGGTCTTGGACGTATCATTGATAATAATGGTTATGTAAGTGGCTTACTAGCCAACCAATATGTATGTAAATACGAAGTTGAAACAGAACCACCTACACCAAATCCAACGTGTGAAGAAATCTTAGAATCATCTGATTGTAAAGATGAAAATGGTTACTTTAAAGATTTATATAAGAATCAAAATTATGATAAAACTAACGGCATTGATTATGAAGCTAAATGGAATGCATGTATAACTAAGTTACTTTCAGAAAATGATTCATGTTGTTACTTAATTGATGCCAATAATGTACCAAATGCTAGTCAAAATCGTTATAACAGCATGTGTAATTCTAAATGTCAAGGTATCAAACTATATGGTTCTGATAGTGCTATTAAAGATTCTTCTACTTCTAATAGTGCTCTAATTAGTAAAAATGGTGTCTTACAATTCTATACAAAAGTTATTTCTAACTATGATTACTTCCCAAATGGTGAAGGATCAAAAGGATTTAACTGGAGTGGTAAAACATCTGGTTATGAAAATACTGATGAATCTGGTAATCCAGTCAGTCAAGATATCAACACCATTATAAATAATAAAGAAGAAATAGGCGATGGCATTTATGGTGATGTTGAAAAATATCTAAATTATTCTATTAATATCAGTAGTGCATGTATGGCTAAAATTAAAGAATACAATGATCAACAAGAATTAAATGATTTAGGTTTCGGTGATTACACTGGTGGCATTGAAAATGTAAAAACTCGTGAATATCGTTCACAATTCTTAAAAGACTTAGAAGAAAGCAGTGAATATGCTGTATGTCGTGAAAAACCAATCATCAATCAATTACAAAAATAGAAAGTAGGTAGGTAAAATATGAAAGAATCTTATTGGGGCTACTGGTTAGTAATGCTAGGTATCTTAGTAATAGGTGTTATGCTTCTAATTAGTAGCACAACTACCGGTACAACTCAAGATTACTACGAGTTAAAGGAGACAGCATCAGCATCTGTAATTGATGCTGTCGACTACTCATATTATCGTTTATATGGTGACTTAAAAATATCGAAAGAAAAATTTATTGAAAACTTTATAAGACGTTTTTCAGAATCAGCAACAATGACTAAAGAATACAATATTTCCTTCTATGATATTAGTGAAGTACCACCTAAGGTAAGTGTTAAAATATCTAGTGTAAGTAATACTGTAAATGTTGCTAATACAACAAATTCCTTTGATTTAGTAAATAAAGTAGATATGATTTTAGTAGGTGGCTCTGAAAATAAAAATTCTGCAAGTGATACTGATAACAGTGTTAAAAGTTGTCTAGAATACCAAGCAACACCAGAATTTGCTAAAGTCATGCAAAGTATTTTAAATGATAAAGATACTAGTTATGTAGGAGAGGCCTTAACTAATCGCATTATTAATGCTAACTTACAAAACCTAACAAAATGGGCTAGTAAGAAAGGTGATTTAAGTAATGCGGGCACTGAATATTTTAGTGAATTTATAAAAGCTATTCTTCTTGATTTTAGTACTTCTTTTGGTAGATCAACAGAAGATGATTTTATTGAAGCAGACCCAACTAGACCTAGTGAAGAATTAACAAGTGAAAATAGAACCTCTGGTATCTTAGGACTTGCTCGTCAAAAAGGTTGGTTAACTAAAGTTGGTTAAAAATACTTTTAAAAGTTAAGGAGAATAAAAATGGATAAAATAAAAGAAGAAATAAAAAAAGTCTTATCAAATAAAAATACATTAACAATTATTATCGTAATTATAGGTATTATATGTCTTTATGCTATATATAACTACCGTGTAACGCAGGCTGTAACTACAATACGTGTTCCTTATGCAAAAAAAGAATTAACTAGTCGTACTCAAATTACAGCCGATTCTATCGGTTATACTGAATTACCTAAAAGAATAGCTAAAAATCTAGGAATAGTTACATCAACTGCTAATATAACTAGTAATTATGTTAAGTATGGTGAAACTATTCCTGCCAATAGCTTTTTCTATAAAGATTATATCGTTTCATTTGAAGAAGCTACTACCAATGAGTTTTCAGACATTCCTGATGGTTATACCGCCTACAACTTAACAGTTGATATCAATTCAACTTATGGCAACTCTATTTATACTGGCAATTATGTTGACTTATTTGTTAAAGCCAATTCCAATGCTAATAGAGTAATCTTTGGTCGTTTAATTCAAGGTATTAAAGTTCTAGCTGTCTTAGATTCTAGTGGTAATGATGTATTTGAATCATCAACTGAGGAAAGAACACCAGCCCAAATGTGGTTTGCACTTCCTGATGAATTATATACATTACTTAAGAAAACTGAATATATTGGTGGTATAACTGTTATGCCAATTCCAAGAAATGCTAGTTATTCAGCAACTGATCGTGATGCAACCATTGATTCGCAATATATTCAAAATTATATCTTGTCAAAATCAATTACTGTTAGTCAAAACTTTAATAGTGATACTAATAATCAAAATACGCAAGATAATGCTAATTTAGGAGAGTAGAAAGGATATTTATGAAGAATGCACTTGCCCCTTTAAAAAGGTTTATACAAAATAAAAATACGGTAACAATTATTTGTATCGTTGTTGGTATTTTAACATTAGTTATAGGTTATAATTACCGTGTTAATAAAGCTATTGATTTAGTAACTATTCCTTATGCTCTAAAAGAAATACCAAGAAAAACACAAATTACTAAGGATATGATTGGACATGTTAAAGTGCCTCGTTCCTTAGTTACTAATGCTAAAAATATTATTCAAACAGATAAAGATTTAATTAACTATTATTCTAGTTATTCAACTGATATTCCAGCTAAAAGCTTATTTTATAAAGAAGCTGTGTTAAAAGAAGAACAAATGCCTGATTATGCTTTTATGAACATGCAAGATGGTAATACTGTTTATTCATTAAAAGTAAATAATAAATCAACATATTCTAATAGATTCCGTCCAGGCGATTATATCGATCTTTATATGGAAGCTAAAGATAATAATAAAGTAATGATGGCAATATTAGTTAAATCAATTAAAATCAAAGCTATAAAAGATTCCTCAGGTAATTCCATTTTAGAAAATACCTTATCTGGTGGAACTCCAGCTGCTTTATTATTCGAAGTAGAAGATAGCTTATTTGATCTTTTAAAGAAGAGTGAATATGTTTCTAATGTTGAAATTATTCCAGTTCCAAGAAACTCAAATTATACGAAAGAAGAAGGTTCAACAACAGTTTCAACAGAAGAAATTACAAGTTATATTTATAATAAAACGGAGACTATAACAAATTAGAAAGAATGTGGTAAATAATGAATGAAGCAATATTTGAACAAATGGACTTTGGTCCTTTGGCAGAATTTTTAGCCGATGATGATATTACCGATATTTCTTATTCTAATAATGGTCAAGTTTGGTTAAAAACATTATCGAAGGGTGTTTATCAAGTAGAACGTCCTGATATTAATAATACTTTTATGGAGAAATTAGCCTTCCAGTGTTCTAATGTTATGGGTAAGACTTTTAATATGGCTCATCCCTTATTAGATGCTGAGTCGGCTGAACTCCGTATGAATTTTATTCATGAGTCAATTGCAACGAATGGCATTGCTTGTCTTATTCGTAAAACTCCTGCTAAAATTCGTTTAAATAAAGAAAAGTTATTAAATGAAGAATATATTACGGAGACTTTACATGATTTTTTAATGAATTGTGTTGCTGGACACTGTAATATTATTGTTGCAGGAGAAACTGGTTCTGGTAAAACAGAGCTCTTAAAATATTTAGCTAGTCATATTAAAGAAAATGAAAAGATTATTACGATAGAAGATACTTTGGAGTTGCACTTAGACCGTATTTTCCCGCACCGCGATATCGTGGCAATGAAAACGAATAATATTTGTAGTTATACCGATGTTTTGGTAGCCTGCATGCGTCAGAACCCTATTTGGATTTTATTATCCGAGGTTCGTTCAGGTGAGGCTGTTATGTCAGTTCGTAATGCCATATCATCAGGTCATAATATTTTATCAACTATCCATGCTGATAAAGCATCATCTATACCTCTTCGTATGTATTCACTAATGGAATCTAGTCAAGATGTTGAACAATTTTTAAATACAATCCATAGATATGTACAAATTGGTGTTTATGTTAAAGGATATTTTAGTAAGAAATTTAACCGTTTTCAAAGAGAAATTATTGAAGTGTGTGAATTCTATGTAGATGAAAATAATAAACCATGTACTAATGAAATTTATAAAAAAGCTTTGGATGGTCATTATAGTTTGAAAAATCCTACCCAACATTTACTAGATTACTTAAGTATTCAAAATGTTTTCTTAGATAAAGATACTTTCCATATTGGAAATAATAAAGAGTATGATGGTGATATTGAGGCTGACTTAAAGAAGTATCATGAAGAAGAGGCAGCTGCTGGCAATGTCAATGTACCAGCAAGCAGTACGAATAATTTAAATAGTCAGACAACAAGTACACAAACTAGTAATGTTACTAATCAAAATATAAACACAGCTAGTCCAGTAACTAGTAATCAAAACACAGGGGTACCAGAAGCTACTTTAAATAATGCTACTAATCAAGTAAAGCAAGACCAAGTTGCAGGACAACCAAATAATTTAAATGGAGTAGGGGTAGCAAATAACACTAATTTAAACAATAATCTAAAAGAGATACAACCAAACCCAGCAAACTTAAATAATAATCCTACAAATTTTGGTAATGGCATTTCTAATCAAACGGTGGCATCAAACCCTGCCAGTCAAATAAGCAATCCTAACACAAGCTTTAATGGTAGTAGTTTATCAAAAAACGGAACCACAAGTTCAAATCCAAGTAGTGAAGAAGAAGTTTTATAGGAGGAATAAAAATGGAGTTAATAATTTTAATAGCTTTAGCACTTTTTGCTTTTTCATATAGAAAAAGTGCTGATGCTTCGGCTAGTGGAGCCTTCAAATTTATTCAAAATGGAGTTGCTAACCTTTATGATAAATATGCTCCTTATACTTATAAGCAAGTCCGTGAGAAAACTAAAGAATTAGGAGAGGAGTATACCCCTAAACAATACATAGGACAAGTTATTTTATTTGGTGTAGTTGCTGGTGGTATTGCTTATCTTTACTTCTATAACTTATTTATAACTATAATATATGCTTTAATTGCTATTGCTTTTATTCCTTATCTTTCCTACTTACGTACCCAAAGAATTTATTCAGAATACATCTTCGAACAAATTCAAACTTATACTACTAATGTTATCATGGAATTTAATACGACTCAGAGTTTTGTTAAATCCCTAGAGGGTGTAGTAGAATCGGGTATTTTAGAAAAACCAGTTGTTGATGATGTTAAAACTATGATAGATATGGCTTATGCTAATGGTACTATCGACCAGTCAATTGCTTATTTTAATGAAAAATATCCATATTATATGGTTAAAAATATGCACCAACTTTTCTATCAGATTACTAAAGAAGGTTCAAGAGATGCAGGGGAATCTCTAGAAAATATGTCCTTAGATATTGATGCCTTAGTAGAAAGTGTATACCGTGATAGAATGGATAGAGCAAACTTCCATAAAAAGTTCTTAACTTTCGGTATGGCTCTATTCTTACTAGCAGCCGTTATGCAATTTCTTTTAGGAAAAGACTCATATATTAAACTACTTGATATGTGGTATGTACAATTAATCTTACATTTAATAATAATTATTAACTGTTACTTCTTACTTACGGGTGAGAAATATTATAATGAAGATGTGGGGGTAGAGTAATTATGTATTTTGAAATATTAGGTTTATCTGTTCTTTATATCTATGTTTTAAATAAGACTAAAGTTATTGATATTAAAAAATGTATTAATGATAATGTTGGATATTTCTTAAGATTTAAAGAAAGTGATTATGACTTTTTAGTTAGAACTCGTTATGGTGAAGGAGTTGATCCGGATTACTTATTCGGTAAAAGAATTACTCAAGGCTTAGTAGTAGGTTTACTTGTTATTTGTTTCTTTATTAATAAATTTAGTTATATTTATGTTATTGTAGCTATAGTAGCAGGTATTTTAATGTTTAAATCTAGTTATTCTAGTTTAAAGAGTTATTATAAAAATAACTTACATACGATAGATGCCATGTTACCACATTACTTAAAAGGTTTAGAAATCTTAATTCAACACTATACAGTACCTGTTGCTATTGGAAAAAGTGTTGATACGGCACCAGAAATATTTAAAAAAGGCTTATTAGAAATGATTGCTAAAATTAATTCCGGTGATAGTACGATTGAACCTTATATGGAATTTGCTAGAACTTACCCAGTAAGAGATTCCATGCGTATGATGCGTTTATTATACCGTTTAGGTTTAGGACGTCAAGATAGAAAACAAGAACAGTTACTTAACTTCTCAAGGTCTATTTCTAATCTTCAACAAAAAGCTCGTGATACTAAATACAAAGAAAGATTAGATAAGATGGAAAATAAGACTATGAGTATGCTTATTTCTACTGGTCTTGGAGTTATGATTTTACTAGTACTTGCTGTAATGCAAATGATGAATGGATAGAGCTCTTAATTGGGCTCTTTTTTAGATATACTAATCTTATTAGAAAAGTAATTTCAGTATAAATATAGAAGTTAAGAAAAAAGAATTTATGGATTAGCCAGAGTATAAAAAATATCCAGATTTATTAACGTCTTCTCTTGATTTATTTTTATTACCTGTTGATACTTTTATTAAACAATTTAAAAAATTAAAAATAAAATTAGGTAATGATTATGTGGAAAAATTAGCTAGTGATGAAGGATTAATAGAAATAATGTATGAAGATTAGATAGAAAGTTATGGTCTTTTGTTAAATAACATTGTGGCTAATTTTATTGGGATGACGAAAGTCATCTTTATTTTTTTATTAGGAAGATCTCTCCTTCGTTATTCTTTGATTGCTAAAAATAGCAATTTATTCTATACTATAATTAAAATTATAAAAAAGAGGAAGTACTATGGATAAAGAATACTTAAAAAAATTTACTAAAGAAGAAATATTTGACTTATATGATGCTATAGTTCATAAAAAAAGAAAAAATTATGATAATATTACTAAATCTAAAATGCTTGATGCCATTTTTGAGGAATACCTTGATTATCATAATATAATTAGCATTTGTACTTTAAAAGAACTAAAAGTTTTAAAAAAAATAGTAAATGGAAGTTTTGAATATAAAATCAGTGAAGATAATAATTTTGCTATAAGTAATTTAGAAGCCAAACTCTTAATCACTTTAAATAAGAATGATATAAAACTAATGCCTGGTTTAGAAGAACCTATTAAAACCTCAGTTAATAAAATGAATCTAAAAGAAATTGAAGAAAAAGAAAAAATAATTATTCCCTTATTAGGACTTCTAAAAGTTATGGGCTTCGAAAGACTTACTAATATTATTTACTTAATTAAAAAAATTTATAATATTGATAAAGAATTAGATGATTACTTAAGTAATAGTCTATTATTTAACTATTATTGCTTTATTACAGATACTGATGAATATAAATTTGTTGCTGTATTTCGTCCTTATTTAGAATATATTGAAGAATTAAAAGACCTTTACCAAAATAAAGAATTAGATATTAAAACTTTTAATCCTACTACTTTAACTAATATATTCTATTATGATTATGATAAAAGTAATAAAACAGTAAGTAAGTTAGTAAAACGTTTAAAATATCCTTTCTTAATAAAACAGATAAACTTAATTGCCCTTTTTGATAGTAGCCGTAAAGAAATAAAAAAATTATTACATTCTGATTTAACTGAAACAGAAATAGATACTCTAATTAATAATATACCATCTAGTAGTTATGGTGGTTTAACTAAGGAAGAATATGCTAAAAATATCTTAGAAAACCAAAAAATTGAAGCTGAAATGAATTATAATTATATTAAACAGAGTAAGAGTGCTGCTCTAAGTAAAAAAGATGCTGATCTATTTTATAAAACCTATTTTGCTATATTAGAATATACTAATAACTATTATCATCTAAATAACTTAAAAATATATAAACAAAGTAATTTAAATCCTTACTTATTAGTACCAATTATTGAAAAATTTTATAATAATAAAGAATTAATAATTACTAACTTTCTAAAAGAGAATCCTTATAAATTTAAAAAAGAAGAATTAGAAATAGTAAATAACTATAAAAAAGCTTATCGTAATTTATTTATTATTGTTGAATATGATTATGAATATACCAAAATAGCTTTTAATAATACTATTTATATGGTCAAAGGCTTAAATTCTCCTATTGATGAAGTAATACTTTATAATAGACTTCCATATCTTGCCATGACAACTCTTTTACCTTTTAAAGACCAAATAATTTATGATGGTATTTTAAGTAGTTATGGCAATAATTTAGATATAAGTTCAAAAATGAAAATGGAACTTATTAACTCTTTAAAAGCTGCTCCTAAAATTTATCACTTATAAAATTAGAACTAAATAGTTCTTTTTTTAAAATTTTATTTGCTAAAAATAAATATAGTGTTATAATAAAATATGGGTGTAACTGACGATTAAATTATGGAAATAAAATTTAAATTATTATCGCAAACTGAGAAAGCTTTAGCCTATTTAAATAGGTTATTACCTAATTTACCTAAAAAGGCTATTAATTTAAAAAAACATATTGAAGACTGTCAATATGAGATGATGGAAAATATATTTGGATATAATCTTCAAAAAACTAATAGAATAAAAGAAAAATATCTTTATGATTATTTAGTAAAATTATCTATGTATGATTATTATACAAGGGAATTGTATCATAAAAAATATATTAGTTCGCATCAATTAGAGTGCTTATCTAATATAATAATAGAGGCTAGAAAGATTGCTTATGGCATTATTAAAAGTTTTGAATCTAAAGAACCAATCTAGTCTTTATGATTCAATTGTAAATATTCCTTATATCGAAAATATGTATTATGAAGTAAGATTAAAAACTAAACATCGAAGTAAGATAGTTAATTTTGAAAACTATTATATGAGTAATATTATTAATATATATGAAACTTTAAAACTAAGGTGTTATAAACATAGTAATTATAATGTATTTTTAGTAAAAGAGCCTAAATATAGAATTATTATGAGTGAGAATATCTTTGATAAGGTTGTAAACCATTTAATAAGTGAATACATATTATTACCCCTAATAGAGCCCCGACTTATTCCTATGAATGTAGCCACTAGAAGAGAAAAAGGGTTAAAATCGGGACTTATGTATACTAAAAAATATATAAATGCTTTAAGAAGAGATAATCCTAATTTTTATATATTAAAGTGTGATATTCATAAATACTTTTATAGTATTAACCATGAGATACTAATAGATAAATTAAGAAGAATATTACCAGATGAAGAAGTAATAGAGGTTATTAAAAGTATTTTAACATCTACTTATCAAAATAATACCAATAAACAAATAAAAGACTTAGTAGATAAAGAAAGCGATATTTTAAGAAAAGCTAATAATCCTTATATGAAAAAAAGATTTGAAGAATTAAGTACGATTCCTTATTATGAAGAAGGAAGAGGTCTACCAATAGGGAATATGACTAGTCAATTATTTGCTATTTATTATTTAAATGATTTAGATCATTTTATTAAAGAAAAATTACATATTAAGTATTATATAAGATATATGGATGATTTTATTCTTATGCATCCTAATAGGGATTATTTAAAATATTGTTTAAATGAAATAGAGAAAAAAGTAGGGGAAGTCGAGTTAAAATTAAATAATAAAACAAAGATTATTTCGATGAAAGAAGGGTTAAATTTCTTAGGATATCGCTTTGTTATTAAAAATAATAGATTATTAGTTCTTATTAATAGTCAAACGAAAAGAAGAATAACTCATAAGTTGAATAAAATGGCTAAGAATCCCCCAGAAAATTATGGAAGTGTACTGGCTAGTTATAAAGGATATTTAAGTAATTGTTGTAGTGGTTCTTTTATAAGAAGTCATTCGTGGTTTGATGGAATTGATATGAAAGTAAAAAAGAAAAATAATAACAAAGTTATAGTTGTTAATTAAAGGAAAGTGGTAGTATGTTTATAGAATTATATAAAAATGATGGTAAGTTTATTACTTGTTATAATGATGATGCTTATATTTTACATAGTATATTTGGTTATAAATTAGTAGGAGAAGGTAAAAATGATAAATTAGGTTTTCCTAGTACTGTAATAGATAAAATAATAGATAAATTAGATAGTTTATCTATTAATTATGAAATATATTATAAAAAAGAATTAGAAAGTTCTAAAGACTTTAAAAAGAAAAATAATTATCAAAAATATTTAGACCAAGGGTTATTACAAGTAGAAATAGATAAGAAAGTAGATTTAATTAAATATAAACTTAGTAGATTAGATTTAAAAGAAGTAAATAAAGAATTAGAAAAAATATTGGATATTCTGAAATAAGATTTACTTTTTGGAGATTATGTGTTATTTTAGTAATAGATAAAATAGAGGAGTATGAAGTGTTATGAATGATAAGAGAATGAAAAAAAAGACACCGAATAAATACCATGTTTTTATGCTGGTGTTAACTTGCTGCGTTGTTGGTTTATCAATGATAGGAGTATCTTATGCTTATTGGAAATTTACTTATATTGCAGAAAAGACTAATAATGCAACGTCAGGATGTTTTAATATAGAACTTACTGATCAAAAAGATGAAATTAATTTAACTAATGCTTATCCGATTACGGATGCAGAGGGTTTAAAGTTAAAACCATTTAGTTTTACTTTAAGAAATACTTGTAGTATCTTTGCTCATTATTATGTTAATTTAGAGATGTTAGAGGGTACTACTTTAAATAGTAAGTGGGTTGCTACTAAAATAAATAGTGATGCCATTACGACGCTTGATAAATATAAGACGACTACAACAACGATGGTTGGTTCCACTGAGTCTAGAACTATTGCGGAAGGGTATTTAGGTTCTGATGATAGTGTTGATTATACGGTATCTTTCTGGATGGATGAGGATGCTACTATTAATGATGATGTTATGAATAAGGTTTTTAAATCTAAAGTAGTAGTGGTTTCTGAACCAGGTAATTATAGTCCGGTAACGGCTGGTTATACTAAGTTAGGTGATGCTATCTTAGCAAATGAATATCAAACTACACCGGCTATTGCTAAGACTAAGATTGCTGCTAAGCAAACGGTTGATGTTACTAATACGGCGCCGGTTATTAAGTGGATAGAGAAGACAGGAAATACAACTACAGTAGCTTCTACTAAACCGGCAAGTTCTGCTATTAAAAGTGATGATCAAATGAGTAATTTGACAGAAACTGATACTAAAATAGCATTGTTTACAACTAAGACATTTAACAGTGCAACCGGAAGATATTCGTTATCAAATCCGGTATATGTTGATCCAACTGAAGTCGACTTTAGCGGTGATACTAAGTATTATTTTCAAACTGAATATATGTCTTATAATCAAACTAATAAAAAAATGTATGTCAATCGTGGTTGGGGTGATATAACAATTTATCAAGTAACTGGAGCAACGAAGACAACTGGTAAAACAACGTGGAATAATGTTTCGTATGATAGTGTAACTTATAAATTAAATGCTACCACTTTAACCGAAACAGAATTAGAAACAGATAAATCTGATAAGGGGTTATATCAAGGAACAGATGATTACGGAACAACATACTTTTATCGTGGTAATGTTAAAAACAATATTGTTCAGTTTGCTGGTTTTTATTGGCAGATTGTAAGAATAAATGGTGATGGTTCTATAAGGCTTATTTATGATGGAACCGAAAAAAATGCTACAGGAGTAAAACAATCAATAAATAATAGAACATACCAATTTAATAGTAATTATAATGATCCGGCTTATGTTGGCTATATGTATGGTAATCCAGATGGAACGACTTTTGATGAAGTACATAATAATACCAATAATTCAACAATAAAGACGGCAGTCGATAATTGGTATAAAACCAATATTGCCGATAAAGGATATAGTACTTATGTATCTAATGCTGTTGGTTTCTGTGGAGATAGAACTTTGCGTAGTGGTGATGGGGTAAGCACAACGCAATATAGTTATTTTGGAGCTTACAAAAGATTTGAAAATAATAACCCTCAATTTACTTGTCCAGAACCATCTAGAGATTTATATACAACTGCAGATTCTAGTATAGGCAATAAAGCCTTAACTTATCCAGTTGGTTTAATTACTTATGATGAATTAGTATTTGCAGGTATGGATAATAGACATATAAATAAATTATCATGGGCTTATTCTACGCAATATTACTGGACAATGTCCCCTTCGCGCTTCGTTGCGACGAGCGGCAATGCTAGTGAGTGGTATTTGAATAGCGCTGGCAACCTCTATCCTTGGTGGGATGTTTCTCGCAGTCTTGGTGCCCGCCCAGTTATTAATCTGAAATCTGATACTCTGATAACTGGAGGCATTGGAACAGGTTCTGATCCATTTGTAGTTGGATAGATTAGAACTGAGTACTAATGACTAAGTCCCAAAATGAATCATCATTTTGGGACGCCAAAGTTGTTAAGCAGATAATAGGTAGAGGAGTACCAATTAAACAAAATATTTGGCAGACATCTGATGAAGATGGTCTGCCTTTTTGCTTCTACAAAAAGCAAAAAGGCAGCGCCTCTTAAAAGCAAAAGCACGACTATTTGGTCGTGCTTTTGTCAGGTATTTTGATGATTAGAAAATTAATCTTCTTTTCTTAATTTATCAATTTCGGCAATTGATAGTTTAGTGGTCTCAATTATTTGCTCGTTAGTTAATCCAATTTTAATCATATTTTTAGCAATGTCTATAGCAGTCTCTTTTGAACCCTGTTCGATTCCTTGCTCGATACCAGATTCATGAGCCTCTTTAAGTTCAGTGTTTCTAATCATTTCGTGCATATTTTCTTGGTCAAACATTGTTACCATTTCATCATCACTAGATAACTCTTTGGCTCTGTTAATAAAATTTTTTGATTCTTCTTTAGTCATAAAACAATCAGTCTCCTTTTTTAAATCTGATAATTTAGTGGCGGTAAGTATTCGGCATACTATAGCCATTTTTTTCTCAAATTCATTAAGACAATTATAACGCTTATCTAAGGCTTTGGCTATATTAACATTGAGAACTTTAATAACTCTTGTAACAGTTTCATCGTCTTGATTTTTTAAATAGCAAATGTCTATGAAGTTTTTCTGGGACTTATTAGTATTATTAAAGTTAACTAAAATAGTTGATTTAATATTGCTATAAGTAGTATCACCAGACTTTAAGGCTCTTGATGCAACTTTAAATAGATAAATATAATTTCTATCCAGCATTGCTTTTTTAGAATTCATCTCGACAATAATTTTAACTCCGTTATAATCAAATAAGACATCGACATGACAGTCCATGTCTTTATAATGTTTTTTTAATAATTCTTTTGATAAGTGTTTAACTTTACCTTTAACTTATCAAGATTCTTATCCATAATAATAGATACAATCGGCTCCAAGCATACTTCGATAAATAGGATCAAATAAAATTGATATATTTTGCTAAAAAGCTACAATTTTTTTTAAAAAATTAGATAAAAGTTATTTTTTGGTAAAAAATATAATATAATGGAAGGGAAGACTAGAATAAGTCTTTTGGTTTGACCTATAACTTTCATTGCCGTTTGCAGCGCTTACTTTGTCCCCTTCGAACTTTGATGCGACATGGGGCAATGCTAATGAGTGGAATTTGAATAGCGCTGGCAACCTCAATCCTTGGTGGGATGTTACTAACAGTCTTGGTGCCCGCCCAGATTCCTACTACGATAGATTTAGATTTATGACACTAGTGATTAATGGTTATGGCTATTAATATAAGAAGTAATTTTCTTTTTTAGAAAATAATCTATTTATAGATTGGAAACAAGGTTTAACCATGGCATTAGCCTAAAGATATGATGTAGATACTATTAGACTTGATTTAATAGTTAAAAACTATGTTAAACTCTCTTCGGAGAGTATTTTTTTTGGTAGATTAAAATAAGGATTTGGTATTATAATAGAAGTGGAGTTTTAATACTCTAGAGAAAGTCTAAAAGAACTATGGGATTACTTAGTCCCCTTCGAACTTTGATGCGACAAACGGCGCTGCTAATGAGTGGAATTTGAATAGCGCTGGCTATCTTAATCCCTGGACTTGGGTTACCGATAGTAATGGTGCCCGCCCAGATTCCTACTACGATAGATTTAGATTTATGACACTAATGATTAATGGCTACGGCTATTAATATAAGAAGTAATTTTCTTTTTTGGAAAATAATCTATTTATAGATTGGAAACAAGGCTTTTTCTGGGAATTTGTTCCTAAATAAATAGCATAGATATTATTAGACGAGTTTTAATAATTAGACACTGTGCTGGCTCTCTTCGGAGAGCTTTTTAGTTTTAATATCCAATGTTTATAAAATGTATTACAATATAAATGGAGCAGAGTGCTCTAGAAAAAATCTATAAAACCAAGGGAGGCTTTTTCCCATTCGAACTTTGATGCGACAAACGGCGTTGCTCAAGAGTGGAATTTGTATAGCGCTGGCAATCTCAATCCTTGGGGTTGGATTCATGATACCTTTGGTGCCCGCCAGATTCCTACTACGATAGAAAATAGTTCTATGAACCGAAAAGTATATGGCTAAGGCTTTTACTTAGAAGAAGTAATCTTTAACATTTTAAAGATAGTCTATTATTAGATTGGAAACAAGGTTTTTTCTAGGAATTTATTCCTAAATAAATAACATAGATATTATTAGACGAGTTTTAATAATTAGATACTATGTTAATGGGGATGTCTTAGGATTATCCCTCTTTTTAGATAATTTAAAGTTTTAAAAAAACTAGAATTATAATATAATGGAAAAGAAGACTATACTTAGTCTTTGGGTTACGTCTATAACTTACTGTTATCTTTAGTCCCCTTCGTACTTTAATGCGACAAGCGGCAATGCTAATGAGTGGAATTTGAATAGCACTGGCTATCTTAACAACGGCTGGAACGTCAATGCCAGTATTGGTGCCCGCCCAGATTCCTACTACGATAGATTTAGATTTATGACACTAATGATTAATGGTTATGGCTATTAATATAAGAAGTAATTTTCTTTTTAGAAAATAATCTATTTATAGATTGGAAACAAGATGTAACCATGGTATAATGCCTAAAAATATAATACAGATACTGTTAGACGTGATTTAATAGTTAGATACTGTATTATTTACTTCCTTATCAAAAGTGGTAGGGGAGTATTTTAAATTATAGAAAAATACTTTATAATATAAGTAGAGCATAGGCTCTAGGATTAACCTTTATATGTTGTTATTCATTGCCCTGCCTTTAGTCCCCTTCGATCTTTAATGCGACAAACGGCAATGCTAATGAGTGGAATTTGAATAGCACTGGCTATTTGAACCAATGGAACAACGTGGCTAACGGCTTTGGTGCCCGCCCAGATTCCTACTACGATAGAAAATGGTTCTATGAACTGAAAAGTAAATGGCTAAGGCTTTTACTTAGAAGAAGTAATCTTTAATTTTAAGATAATCTATTATTAGATTGGAAACAAGGTTAGTCCTTGGTAATTTACCTAAAGATATAATGTAGATACTATTAGACGGGTTTTAATAGTTAGAAACTATGTTAGGCTCTCTTCGGAGGGCTTTTTAAATTTTTTAATAGATAGATTTGGTAAAATTAGGATGACATTTATTTTACAATTTATAGCAGATACTAAATAGAGAGGTATCTGCCGTTTTGCTACTACAAAAAGCAAAACGACAGCGCCTCTTTAAAGCAAAAGCACGACTAAATAGTCGTGCTTTGTCAGATATTTTGATGATTAGAAAATTAATCTTCTTTTCTTAATTTGTCAATTTCGGCAATTGATATTTTAGTAGTTTCAACGATTTGCTCGTTAGTTAATCCAATTTTAATCAGATTTTTAGCAATGTCTATAGCAGTCTCTTTTGAACCTAGTTTAATGCCTTCTTCACGAGCTTCGGCAAGTTCAGTATTACGAATCAATTCTTTATAATTTTCTTCTTCATCAAAAAGTCTAATGTATTCATCATCACTTGATAATTCCTTGGCACGGTTAACCAACTTTTCCGTATCTTTTTTATTCATAATTATATTTGACTCCTTATTCAACTCAACAGAACTTTCAGCCATAAGCATTCTACTAATTATAGCTATTTGTTCTTCTCGTTTATTGGTATAATTATAACTCAAATCCTTGGCTTTTGCCATATTTACTTCGTATATTATAGTACTATCATCGTAGACGATTCCATCTTCATCACGCATAGTAATCGTTCTTATAAACTTATGTTTACTATCATGAAAATTATTAAAGTTAATAAGAATAGTATCATATGTTTTAACATATTTATCATTGGCAATAGAAATACCGCCACTTGCCACTTTATAGGCATATAAAACATTCTGCCATGGCATTTTTTTTGAAGAATTCATTTCAACAATATACTTATCAGTATTTTTTTCGTCTTTAAAATATTCAGCAATAATATCGCTTTTACTTCTAGTATCTTTAGCAAAATTTTGCCTTAATTCATTAGATAATAATTTTACTTTACCTTTAACATCATTAATATCGACATTACTAAAAATAGAAATAATATATTCGAGTAAAGGCATAACTTCTTTGGAAATAAACATTTGTTCAAACATGACGTCCCAACTCATTGGAATAACAAAATCTGTTCTTCTATTTTTTTCCAAAGTTTCTCCTATTTCTTGCTTGCTTTTCATTAATTATCACGTCCTTTCCTATTTTGTTATTTTTAAAATTTAACATATTATCACCACCGTTTCTAGGAAGTAATATTTACTCCTCTAATTATATATATTGGTAACTAAAGTCAGATTTCCTTTAAAAATTTACATAATTTGCTAAAAAGTATTAATTTTTTGAAAAAAGCAATAAAAAGTTATTGTTTATTAATATTTGTAATATAATAAAAGGGAAGACTGTTAAAGTCTTTTGGTTATGTCTATAATTAGATGTGGACTCTTAGTCCCCTTCGAACTTTAATGCGACGAACGGCAATGCTAATGAGTGGAATTTGAATAGCGCTGGCTATCTTACTAACACTTGGGTTACTAACGGCAATGGTGCCCGCCCAGATTCCTACTACGATAGAAAATAGTTCTATGAACTGAAAAGTAAATGGCTACGGCTTTTATTTAGAAGAAGTAATCTTTAATTTTAAGATAGTCTATTATTAGATTGGAAACAAGATGCAACCATGGTATGTACCTAAAGATATAATGTAGATACTATTAGACGAGTTTTAATAGTTAGAAACTATGTTAGGCTCTCTTCGGAGGGCTTTTTAATAAAAAAACAAGTCTATTTTGACTTGTTTAATCGATAAATTAACTTAGATTTTCTATTTCTTTAATAGATAGACCTGATGATTTAGCAATAATATCAATACTAATGCCAGCAAGTTTTAAGTTTTTAGCTATATCTAGGGCCTTGTTTTTAGAACCTTGTTCACGTCCTTGTTCAAGACCTTGTTCGCGAGCCTCTTCTCTGGCCTCTGCTAGTTCGGTATTACGAACTATTTCTTTATAATTATCTTCTTCGCCATTTTCAAATAGTCTGATATATTTATCATCACTTGATAATTCTTTGGCTCTAGCCACTATTTTTTTTGCTTTTTCTTTACTCATAATTTCACTCAACTCTCTTTCAAATACTTTAATATTACAAGTAGATAAAATTCTACATATTTTTGCCCATTTTTCTTCTTGGTTGTTAAAATAAGTATACCGCTTATTTAAGGCTTTATCTATATTAATATTAATAGTTTTAATATTATCATCAATAATTTTTCCAAAATCAGTACGAGATACTCCTGTCTCAACTAAATATTCTGATTTATGGTTATAAGAATTTAGATTAACAATGATTGTATTATAGGCTTTCTTATATTTGCCGTTTTTAATTTCTAAGGCTCCCATTTCAACTTTAAAAGCATAGAAAGAATTTCTCATAACCATGATACGAGAGGAATTCATTTCTAAAATGCATTTAATTGTTTTTTTGCCATTTTTATAAGTTATTAATAAATCACTTTTACTGCTAGCATCAATTATTGAATGCTGAGGCAAATCTTTGGGCAACAATTTAACTTTGCCTTTAATATCTTTGATATCTACATTTTCAATAATAGATACGATATATTCTATTAAAGGTAGAGTATCATTAGATATAAACATTTGGTTAAACATGATGTCCCATACTAGAGGGAACATGAAATCTGAAATGTTATGTTCATTATTATAGTGCCATATTTCGATAATTTTGTTTTTTTCTAACATTGCAAACCTCCCCTTGTACTTTTAAAACAAATTTTTGCATGATATCACCTCCGTTTCTATTTACCATCCTAATTATATATATTGGTAACACATCGCCAATTTCCTTCAAAAATTTGCAAATTTTGGTAAAAAATAGCAATTTTTGATAAATAAGTTAATAAAAGTTATCTTTTAGTAAAAAATGTAATATAATGGAAGTGAAGAGAGTACTCTTTAGGGGGCATCTATAACCCTATTGTTATGTCCGGTGAAGTCCCCTTCGATCTTTAATGCGACAAGCGGCAATGCTAATGAGTGGGATTTGAATAGCACTGGCTACCTCAACAACTGGTGGGGTGTTACTGGCAGTATTGGTGCCCGCCCAGATTCCTACTACGATAGAAAATAGTTCTATGAACTTAAAAGTAATGGCTACGGCTTTTGCTTAGAAGAAGTAATCTTTAAATTTAAGATAATCTATTATTAGATTGGAAACAAGATGCCTCCTTGGGTAATACCTAAATAGATAATATAGATACTATTAGACGTGATTTAATAGTTAGACACTATGTTAAGGGATGTCTTAGGATAATCCCTTTTTTAGAAAGCATTTTAACTTTAAATTATTGACAGTAAAATTACCTAATGTTATAATTTCTTATAGAAAAGTAGGAGATATACGTATGGAAACAGTTTTAGCAGCTACTGCCAATTGCATTGGTTTAATGATAGGCTTAGCCTTTTTGGGTCTTGGCATTGGTGTTGGTATTTTAGGAGGAAAAGTAGCGGAAGCAATTGGTCGTAATCCAGAAACTAAAGACGAAGTGGTACACTCAGTAATGAGCATATTAATTATTACAGCCATTTTTATTTTGTTATTATTTGCTTTTTGCTTTTTACTATTATTTTTTAATCCACTAACCGCTTAAGAATCATTATTTATGGTTCTTTTTTTCTTTTGTTTTTATTAAAAGTAAATAGACATTATTTTAAATATATTATATAATTGTTTATAGATAAAATAAAGAAGATAGGGATAGATATGAAATTAAAAAATAGTATTCGCATAGTTGTATTTACTGGCTTAGCAGTAATTTTAGTAGGAATTTTTGTCTTTTTTAGTATTAAAATAGATAAAGCTAGATATACAGATTTTAAAGATGCCGGTTATGTTATTAGTACTAATTATGATTCTAATAGTACTAATGATGATATAAATAGTGAAAAGTATTACTTTAGTGAAAACACAAGTTATCGTAAAAATAATAATACAACTTATACTTTTACTAATTCATCTAATGAAGAAGTAAGTATTAATAATGATAATTTTATTCATTATAATGATGGAACTATTGGAACTCTTAAAACAACAGCCTTATTAAATTTTAATAACATTGCTGATAATATTATTAAATATTATACATTAAATAATAAAAATTATTTAACTAAAGAAGGAAATAAATATTTAGCTAAGAGTGTTTCAGAAAATTTAGAATTTACTAACTTTTTATTAAAAATAAGTAATGATAAATACATGTTAGTAGCACCAGAAATTAACATTCACATTAAAGATGATATTCGTCAAATTACTAATTCTTATGTTGAATTTCAATATTTTGATGGTAACATTATTCGTATTGAAAACAATAGTTTTAAACTTCAAAGTGTAGCATCGGATTTTTATATTGAAATTCAAGATAATATAATAATAGATTTATCTAATAAAAATATTTATCTTAATAAAGAACAAAAACTTAATCTAGAAGAAATTACTATTGATAGTAATGATAATACTTCTTTAGATAACATCGATGATAGTAACTTTCAAACTGAAGATGAAAGAAAAAAAGCCGAAGAAGAAGCTAAAGCAAAAGCTGAGGCAGAGTTAGCCAAAGCTAAAAAAGAATTAGAAGAAGCTCAAAGTAAAATCCAAGAAGATATCAAAAATAATTTTAGCAGTGAAAACCCTATCAATGGTATTACCAATGGTATTGTAAAACCAACTTCTCCTGATCATAATGATGAAATTATTGATGATAGTAATAATTCTTACGATCCTAGCTTTACTATAACTAACTTTGAAGTCAGTGCTAATGGCGTTTTTGCAAGTATTAAATATGAAGATAAATCTAGTATTTTAATTGGTAGTCCTACTGTTAACTTAATTGATGCTGGCAATAATAAAATCGTTGATTCTGTTCACTTAAATACAGGTTTAACCAGTATTACTTACTCTAATGAAACTCTAAATCAAAATACTAATTATGTTTTAGTAGTTAATGCTAACTATATGAAAAATAATGAAGCCGTTAATAAAGATTTTATTCAAAAATCATTTATTACTAAGTCTTTAGGAATTAATATTATCAAAGATTACTTTAGTACAACAACCCTTAATTATATTCTTAAATTAAATAGTGATTCCCTAGTTAAGAGTTTAAATGCTAAATTATATAATAAAGAAGGGGAATTAGTAAGCGATAAATTAATTAATATTACTGATAGTCGTAGTGTTAATCTTTCCTTTGAGGGTTTAACTCCTAATACTACATATAAGTTAGAACTTTCAAACTTTGTTTATCAAAATATGATTGTATCTGATAACTTTAATATTGTAGAAAATTACCAGACCTTAAAACGTAGTCCTAGAATTGGCAGTACAAGCTTTAGCATTGATAAAGTAAATTCTAAATTTATTTTGGAAACAAATAATATTGAAGATAAAGATAATGGTATCGTAAAACTTCGTTATGAAATTTATGATATGCGTACACTAGATGGCTCTAACACTGCTAGTCCAGTTAAAGTTATTGAAACATCTTCCTTAGGTAGTGTTGAAGTAAATGTTGATGATGAGACTGTTTATCGTGCCGTTCCTTATACTTTTAAAGTAATTGCCATATTCAATGATAATGAAAAAGAGGTTGAAATTGAACATGGTTATCCAAAAGAATATATGCAGTTAGATGGCAAAGTTCATCCTAGTGTTTCTTTTAAAGCAGCCGATGTTACTTTTGAAAGAATAACGGGTACAGTTGAAATTAGAGATTTGTATGGTACTGTTGATTACTATAAACCTTTTAAAGTTATTTATACAGATTCTCATGGTATTTCTAATACTATAACCTTTAACCTAGCCAGATTATATATTCCTATTGATATTAATGGCTTACGTGCTAATAATGAAACTTATACTTTCGATGTTTATGGCTATGTAGATTTAGATGATGGGTATGGCTCAACTAATCAGTTAATTGGTACCTTCACTGTTAATACAAACAATATCAAAAGTTTTACTTTAGCTAGTAAGATTAATGATAAATCTTTAACAAAAGCCTTTGATATTACTGCTCAGTTACAAGCTACTAATGGCGAAGATAACATTTTAGAAGCTAATACCTTATCAAATTTAACTTTTAATCTTTATGCTGGAGAATCTACTAAGGGTCAATTAATTAAAAGTGTCTCCTATGCCGATACTAATCTTAAAGAATATGAAAGCGAATTAAAGCAAGCATATTATGATAAAGAATTTGCTATTGTTCCTGAAACATTTGGTTTGTCTAACAGTGCTCTTCGTTCATATGAGACCTTAACTATTGAAGTTACTAATGCTAATGACTATACGAAGTGGCCTAATACCGCCCCAATTATTAATAATGTTATTTCTTTGAAAACGAAGATGCCAATCGAAGATCCTGAAACTAATCCCAAAGTAGCCGTTAGTTATGTTCGCAATAAAGATGTTAGTCAAGATCGCTATGATAAAAATTTAGATGATAATACAATCGTTGGCATGCGTGCTATTGCTAATTATGATAATAGTAATCACTATGTTAAATATATAACTTATTATCTATATGATGCATCTAATCCGGATAAATATGTTGCTAAAAGTGAATATCTACCGGTAAATGATGATGGGACAATACCAGAATATGTTTTCTATGCTGATTATGGTACATCTAAAGATACTAAAGATACGACTTTCCGCCGTGGTAATTCCTATTATGTAACTTACATAATGGATGTTGATGTTAATGGTGATGGTACTATCGAAGATGATATTCATATTCCAACTACCGGTATTGCCGCTTCCGATACCCTAGATTTTCCAAAACAAATTCCTATCTTTAAAACTTATCCTAGTACCGTTCTTGAAACGAGTAATGGTAATAAACTATTATGGGCTTATAAATATACAGATATTGATAATGCTTTAGATATCAATAAATTGTATTATAAATTAAATGATGTTGATGCCGGCTCAGCTGATATAAGTATGAGTGATAATTTTCAAACAGTGGCAATTAATTTAGATTATTCTGGAGCTTATAATCTTTATGAGCATGTTCGTCTTTTGAAAACAGAAAACTATTCTCCTTATGAATTAACTGTCCAAAATATAAATAAAGTAACATCTATTCCTACTGGTATTAAATATCTTTTAAACTTAGAAACCAATCGTTTAATGGTTTCTATCGTTGATTATGATTTATATCAATCTTTCTTTGAAAAAGCAACTAATTTTAAATTAACATTTACGGCTAATAATAAAGTTCGTGAATTTAATGATATTGAATTTGATTATACTGGTACCACTTTAATAGATTTATCTGATTTAGAAGATTTTATTAACCAAAATATCGAAGTTAACTTATATGTTTATTATGATTCTGGTTTAATTGGTTTTGATACAGAAACAACAGCTAGAGATATATATACTCCTAATTTTGCTTTAAAGAAAGCTGCTAATGCCTTAAACAGTGGAGGCTATTATGTTGTTAAAGGCACCAGCTTGCAAACTCAAAGTACTGCCTTTAATTCCTTATTTACTTTCTCTTTAAACAAAACTCCTAATGCTAGGGGCAATTATAATTTTAATTTACAAAGTGGTCAAAATTTTCAAAATACTTATGAATTAAAATTAGATGAAGGTGGCTTTAAATTTATAACAGATGAAGATAACATGTACTTTATGCCTAGTAAAGTAGCTGTAACTAAATTAACTTCTGATGATAATAACTTTACATTCACAGGTCTTGTTCCTGGTGTTTCCTTGAAAAAAGACGGAAAATATCAAATTGATGCAAATATCGACAGTGCAGATGTAACACTTACAGTTAGTAGTGCTTCTAATACTATTCAAGATGATAAAATCTATTTTGAAGTCTACGAAACCGATGAAAATATGATCGAAGCCAATTCTAAATTATTATATACCAAAGAGGTAAATATCAGTGATTTAGATAATCCTATAAGTTTAGATGATTTAAAACCTTCTTCTTATTATTTCTTTAAAATAAAAGCTAATGTTATTGATAATGGAGTTGTTTCTTATATTAGTTTGTACGATATAGATAATAAAACTAATGTTATTAATTATCCTATCTCTACTTTAAGTAATTTATCTATTTTAAATCAGAGTATTACTTTTAAAGCCAATAACTATACGGATAAATATTTAGAATTTAAATATGACTTAGAGACAATTAAAAATATTGATCATATCAATTACCAAGTATATAAAGTAAGTAATGGTAAGTATGTACCTTTAGATGATGATGTTATTCTTAATATACAAGATGATGTTAATATAACTTCTTCTATGAATAAGAAAATAAGTATTTCACCATCTTCTAACTTCCAAACTGGCATAACTTATGCTATCGGATTAAAAGGTTATTTAAAGAAATCTAATGGTAGCATCTATGAATTAGATACGACTTATTCTAATAATTTTAACTTTAATCAATTAGCCGAACCTTACTTTTACATTCAGTCAATTAGAAATACTGATGAAAGTACTTTGACTTTTAAAGTTAATCCTACTGACATTAATTATACTTTAGTAAATGGTAATTATACGGTTGGCTTCTATGACGAAGAGGGAAATATTATTCCTAATAACTATACTGGGTTATATAAAGGTGGTAATACTTTTGTCTTAACTAATATTGACTTAAGTAAAGCTACCAAAATTGCCATAACTTATAAAGCTAATGTTAATAATATCAGTGATGAATCCCAAATTCAGGTTAAAAGCCGTACACTTGTAGTCAATGGTCTTAACAAAGATGGTATTGATGTTGGTGATGTGTATGCTTCCCAAAGTTTAAATGATAAATCAAAAATTAACTTAACTTTCTCTAATTCAACTAGAATAACGGAAATAACTTCTGTACGTTATACAATCTTTAAAGATGGTGTAATTGTAGCTTCAACCAGTGGTTTAGAAGCCTTTACTCCAAGTTCTTCTATTTGTGGAACTTCTACTTGTTATTCTTATACTTTAAAAAGTATTATTTCTCAGACTGGTATTTACTATATTCAAATTCAATTCTTAAATAAAGATGGTAATTCTGTTGATGAACGTATTATTAGTTATGCTTATACAATTTAGAAAGGAGCCAAACGATGACAAAGAAAAAAAATAATTCTTTTCAATTTATAATTATTAGTATTATTACCTTTTTAATCGTCATTATGTTTATTTTAGCAATTAGACATTTTACGAAATTAGATACTAATACTTATAGTCTTAATGCTAGTAGCATTACTTACGATAATGAAAATAACTATATCAGTACCAGTAATAATGCTACTTTGAAAATGGGACTAGATGGCAATTATAAATTAATCAATATTGAAGACATGTTAAAAGTTTCCTATAATCTAGGAACCAATGCTATTATAAGTGAAAATAATAGTAGCAACTTAAAACTATATGGAATCTTTTACGAAGTTTTAGCAAATGGCGAAATTAATCGTCTAAGTAAAGAAAATAAAATCAGTATCATTGATGGCTCTCGTTTCTTTAAGATTGCTGATCGTAAATACTTACTAGTTGATAAGAAAATATCTAGTAGTGATGGTTCAATTAATACAAAAGATTATTTAATTATAGAAATTGATCGTAATGGTAATAGTACCATTTATAACGATACGATAAATGTTAAAGAAATTAATCCTTTAGTAATTAATACTACTTCTTATGATTTTGATATTGCTAATGAATACTTAGATATTAATAATACCGTTATTGATTTAAAGAAAATTATTGGTAGTACAAATAATTATCAACAAAAAACTCTTGATATCGAAGAAAAACCAGAGATTGATAATTCCACAATCAATTCTACTACTGATTATTTAAAAAAACAGACTGAGAATTTACGTAAGCAAGTCGAAGCTCAAAATGACTATTATAATAAATATTTTAAGACTGTTGTTAATTCCTTTAATAATTTAAATTCTAGTCTTCAAGATACGAATAAACAACAATATAATATGCAAGTTGATCAAAATACCATGAAAGGTAATATTAAAAATTATAATTTATCCCGTTGGTTAACCTTAGGTATTATTGAAGCTGGTGTTAGTACTATTAAAATTAACTATAATGTTTTTGATCCTAATAACGAATATACAACTATTTATTTAGAAGTAACTGGTGGTAACCTTGCTGAACCTTTACGCGTTTATCTAAATAAAGAAAATAATAATACTACCGTAAGAGATCTAAATGCTAATACTAATTATAATATTAGTTTAAAATATACAACCTTGGTTGATGGAGAGAGTACTACTGTAACAGAAGATGTTATCGATGTTCGTACAAAATCTCCAACCACACAACTTAGAATTACAAAAGTTACACCTACTGGAATCGGTTATTACTTGCAATTAGATAATGAATACCGTTTTGATAAGGCTACTTTAAATCTTTATAGTGATAATAATAACTTAGTAACTGAAGAAGTTGATATTGCTAAGGCTGTAGATGGTTATGAAGGCTTCTTAAAAGTAAATAATTTAGGTTATAAAAATGAATTAAAATTAGAAAATATTTATTACAATAATAATCTTATAAACTTAGATATTTATGCTAAATTTGTTAATGCAGATGATTAGGAGTCTTTTATGAGTGATATATATATAGTTTTATTAAGTTTAGTTATCCTTTTAATATTAGTCATCTTAACTAGTTTTATTTTAAAAAAATTAGTTATTGATGTTAATGCAGAGGCTAAGAAAAAATATTTATTAAATGTTTCTCGTTATGAAGAAGAAACCAAGGATGTTCCTTTAAAAAATAATGAACAAGCAAAAATTATTAACCCTTTTCCTTCTGTAAGTGATCCTGATAATGATAATAAAATTATTATTAGTGATATTGCTTATAAAAGTGAAGGTATCTTACAAAAGGCTAAACAAATTGAAGAAAAGTTTAATTTAGATAATACGACCATAATTAATTATTTTCTAACTTATCGTCTAAGTAATGAAGATTTAAAAACTTATAATGATTTAGTTAATACTAAAAATGTTTTAACTAAATTAAAGACTAAAGAGTTAGTAAAAACGATTAATAAAGATGTCTTTATGACTAAAGTTCCTAAACGCGTTAGAGCAATCCTTGAACCATTATGTTGCTGTGAGGAAACTATAAGTATTTTAAATGTTTTAGACATATTAGAAGTAACGATAAATAAGTATGATCCTCATATCTATATTTATGTAGGCAGTAAAGAGATGAATTATCAAAATTTAAACAGTGCTATCATAATGAAATATGATGCAACCATTTATAAAGGAGTTAAAATTTATTACCATAATCAAATGTATGATTATAGTATAGAATAGGTGTAATATGAATATAGAAGATGTTATAAAAGATATAAATGCTGGTAAAAATATTTTTGATGTTGGTAAAATTGTTAATATCAGTGATTTTGTTGTGGAAGTAATTGGTTTGGATAAAGCCTTCTACTATGAAAAAATTAATTTAGCCGATAAAGCAATCGGTTATGTTACAGAAATAAAACCCGAATCATGCATGATAGCTATCTTAAAAAAGAATGAAGAGTTAGTTATTGGCGATGAGGCCAAAAGGACCAATGAAATATTTCAAGGTTACTTTAGTTCCCAAGCCTTGGGGCGTATGATAAACATTTTAGGTGAAGACCCCTTACTTGGTAAAACTTATGAAAAGTTAGTTAAAGTACCAATTGAAGAAGCTAATATTTCTATTATGGATCGTGGGACGGTTAATGAACAACTTCATACTGGTATTACGGGTATTGACTTAATGTATCCAATTGGTCTTGGGCAAAGACAGCTTATTATTGGCGATAAAAAGACAGGTAAAACCCAAATTGCCCTTGATACTATTGTTAATCAAAAAGGGAAGGGTATTGTTTGTATTTACTGTCCCATCGGTAAAACCATGAAAGAAGTTAAAAAAATATATTATGATCTTTTAAATAAAGAAGCCATGAATTATACGATAATTATTCCGGCTTTTAATGATTATCCAGCACCTTCCCTTGTGTTAACTCCTTATTACGCAATGTCTATTGCTAGACGTTATATGACCGTAGGGACTAATTGTCTAGTTGTCTTTGATGATTTAAAACGTCATGCTGATGCTTACCGTGAAGTTTCTCTAATGTCTGGTAAAGCCCCAGGTAGGGATGCTTATCCAGCTGATATTTTTTATTTACATTCGAGACTTTTAGAAAAGGGTTGCAAATATAAAAATGGGGCTAGTATTACCGTTTTACCAATCGTTGAAACTCGTGGCGAAGATATAACGGATTATATCTCTACTAATATTATTTCTATTACGGATGGTCAATTAGTTTTATCAAGTAAAAACTTTCAAAAAGGTATAAAACCAGCTATTAACTATGGTTTATCAGTATCCCGTTTAGGAGGAGCAGTTCAAAATAAAGAAATGAAAGCAACTGGTACTTTGGTTCGCCGTCGTCTCCTTTCTTACTTAGAAATGGCTAGTATTTATGAATTATCTAACCAAGATGAATTAAGTGATGGCATTAAAGCCGTTATGAGTGAAGGTAAAAAAATTCTTACTGGCTTGACTCAAAATCGCTATAGTCCTAAATCTGAAGAAGAAATGTTAGAAACTTATGCTTTCTTAAGAGAGTCAAAATGACAAATATTAAAAATGTAGTTAAAGTAATGAATTTTCATTCCTTACTAAGAGTTGATAAAGCCAAGAAAAAAGCTGATAAATTTAGAGAACTAGAAACTGAAATCGAAGAGTTTATGAGCATTATTTTAAATAATCAAAACCTTAATCTAGATCATAAAATCTTAAGTGCCAAATCAACTGGCAAGACTATCAATATTTATATGGGTAATGACTTAGGTTTCTGTGGTAACTTTAATAGTAGTGTCAAACTAGAAGCTCTAAATGATAAAGAAGCTATTAAGATTATGGTTGGTAGTAAAATATTTCTAAATGATAGTAATACCGTTTTAAATATTAGTAAATCTGAATTATATCAAAGTTTTCAAAAAATTGAAGATATCATTAAACCTTATTTAGAAGCCAAAGAGATTAAAGAAATTAATGTTATCTTTATTCGTTATAATAATATTAATGACATGCACCTAGATAAGACAAGGCTATTTCCACTGGAACCCATTAAGACTAAAAATACTAGCGACTTTGTCATCGAAGCTGATGGCAAAATTATGTTTACAGATTTAATTTTATTATATCTTGATTGTAAACTCCAAATTATTGAATGTAACTCTTGGGCATCAGAAAATATTCAAAGAGAAAATTTAACCAATGAATCTTTAAAAAAGATTGATGAAATCGAAGAAGAAAAATTAAAAGTATCACGTAAAGAAAAAAGAAGTGCTGATTTTAAAAAACAATTAGCTAATTATCGAAAGGGGAATAAAAAGTGATTGGCGAAGTAATTGCAATATCTAATATTAATATTAAAGTTTTTCTAAAGACGCAAGCTAATATTAAATTAAATGATATTTTATATATTGAAGATAAAGACAACAAACATTTAATGGAAGTAGTAGAAATTGATAGTAAGATTTTAACTTGTATTCCATTTGAAAGTGTAATCGGGCTTAGTAAAGGCTTACCAGTTTTTATGTATAGTAATGGTTTAGAAATGGAGTATTCTGATAATGTCTTAAATCATACTTTTAGTTCTTATGGTAACATCTTAAATGGACCAGCTTATGAAAGTATTAAAAAACGTAATGTCTATACGAAAACACTTAGTTTAAAAAATGTTTCTATTAATCAAGAAATCATGTGGACTGGTATTAAAGTTATTGATTTTTTTACCCCAATTGCTAAAGGTTTTAAAATGGGTTTATTAGGAGGTGCCGGTGTTGGTAAAACTGTCCTTGTTAAAGAGCTAATTAATAATATTTATAAACGTTTAAATTCTAATGCCGTTTTTATAGGAGTCGGCGAACGTAGTCGTGAAGGTAAAGAATTAATTGATGAAATGGAATCTTCTAATCTTTTAGATAAAATGAGTATTGTCTTTGGCCAAATGGGTGATAATCCTGTTTCCCGTAGTAAATCAGTTTATACTGGTCTTACGGTCGCTGAATACTTACGTGATGAAAAAAAGCAAGATGTCTTAGTTTTCATTGATAATATTTATCGTTTTATCCAAGCTAAAGCTGAAATTAATACAGAATTAAAACGTATTCCTGTTGAAAATGGTTATCCTACAACGATGATTAGTGACACTTCCAGTGTTGAAGAACGTATTAACTCTTGTGATACCGGTTCTATTACTTCGTTTCAAGCCATTTATATTCCAGCTGATGATATAACTGATGAAGCTGTTCAAACTATCCTTAGTCACATGGACGGTCAAATAGTTTTAAATCGTAAAGTAGCCGAACAAGGTTTATATCCAGCAGTTGATGTTAGTCGTTCTTCAAGCAGCTTAATTGATGCGGATATTATTGGAGCTCGTCATTACAACTTAGTAAGTCATGTTTTAGCATCATTTGCTCGCTATGATGAATTAGAAGAAATTATTGCCGTTTTAGGTATTGATGAATTAAGTGAGGCTGATAAAAATATTTTCTATCGTTCCCGTAAATTACGTAATTATTTTACACAACCTATGTTTGTTGCCGAAAACTACACTAATATTCCTGGACAAATGGTTGATATCAGTGCTGTTTTAGATGATGTCGAAGGTATTTTAAATGGTAAATATGATAATCTAGATGAAAATAAATTCTTATATATTGGTAGTATTGGGAGTATCTTATGATAGCTAAAATAATGTCTTTACAAGACGGTGTTAAAACTTATACTGACTGTCTAGCTATTAAGATTAAAAGTGAAAAATATAACTTACTAATTATGGAAAATCATGCTCCCTTAATTGGAGAGATTAAAGGTAGTATCGAAGTTACCACTAAAGATAATAAAATAACTTTAGAAAATATTAATGGTTATTACTTAAACTTAAATAACACCTTCAAATTAATGTTAAGGTAAATATGGATACACTAGTTTATTTTGCTAACAAAATAGTATACTTTCTTATTTACTTTGGTCTTCTTACTATAGCACTTAGCATCACTTTAAAAATACTTATCAAATCTAGTCATAATACCAAATTAAAAGAATTAATAATCGGTCTTTTAAATAATAATAGTCCCTTAAATAATCTTTCTTATAGTTTTTTATACTTATTTGTGGTTTTTACGATTTGGTTTATTTTATTTAATGAAGATTATAGTAATTATATTTATAACTGGAACTTTTATTATCTTTTAATACCATTACTTATTTATGATATAATAAATGGGAAGATATTTAGAATAATAGTAGATATCTTAGAAATTCTAGGTATTTATTATCTTAATTATTTAAAATATGGCTTTATTTTATATACTAAAGTCGTAAGTAATGCTTGGTATATTAAAGTAATTTGTAATCTTACTAATATATTCTTAATCATCTTAACTATTTTAATTGGCTTTGTGCATTTAAAATACTTAATTAGCACGAGTGAAAGGAAAAAATAATATGCAAAAATTTATAACTAAAATAACTACTATTTTTAAGGAAAAATATAAAATTATTATTCCTAGTATTATCATTATTCTTTTATTAATTATCTTGATTATAATTGGGACTAAAACGAAGAAAAACTTAAATAAAGTTACCATTGAAAATCATAGTATGTATCAATATTTAGATAATGTTAAAGTAACTTACGATACTAATTTAACTATTGAAAGTGATAATAATATTACGAGTATCGAAGTAGGGGATACTAAAGAAGTAATTGATAATCTGCCTCTTTATTACAATGGTGAAGATATGGTTTTATTACCAAGTAGTATGGCTGTTGTTTTTCCTTTAGGTAACTATACGCAAAAGAAAGTTCCAGCTCTAACTACCATTGATGGTCAAAGTAATCTTTATCGGAAATTAAAATATAAGAATAATGTTTATGATTTAGAAAATGCCTTCTTATTTGATGGCAATGATCTTTACCTTTTTATTGAACCAACAACTTTAGTCGTTGATGATCAAGAGATTAATTTACAGCCCTTATCATTTGTCATCTATAACAATGCCACTGGTTACTTAAATTACTATAATTATAATGAAAATGCCCAGATGATCGAAGTCAAAAAAGATTGTCTTGCTAAAACAAATAGTTATACTATTAATTTAAAAATAGATGGTATTGCTTCTGGTAATGATTATAAGTTACTAGCTAAAAACTTAGATATTTTAAGTAACTTATTCTAAAAAAATTAGAGAGAAATCTATAGAAAAAAGACTTAAACTAAACAGAAGAAGTACAATATCTCTCTTGTATCTGTTTAAAAGTCATATTAAAGTCCTATGAAGAAAAGTATTATAGCCTTGTGTTGTTTAATTTTAGTTATTATTTATTTTGCCTTCTTTCAAATAAGAAGAGTAGATAAAGTAAGTTTAGATGGCTATGTCTCTAGCATTTCCATTGAAGATATAGCTTCTAACTTAAAATCGAGTAAAAATGTTACTATTAATTTAGAAACTGTTAGTGACGGTGATTATCTTTATAAAAATAATAGCAATTATTATATTGGTGAAGAAAATAAAACTAAAGTTTATTTAGACGTTCCTATTTATAATAAAGATAATTCCCGTGTTTTAAATTATCTAGAAAATAGTTATATAAATGCTAGATATTATGATACGGGCTCTTTAACTAATGTTACCTTAGCGGATAAAAATATTTATAATACTAGTGTTAATGAACGTATTGATGATGATACTTATCTTTTTACAAAATTAAAACAAAATCTTTATTTAAATAATGTTGATTTAACTTTAAAATTAGTTAATAATGATTTAACTATTCCAGCTTATAGTATTATCTATTTTAATCAAGATTATCTAAATTATTATTACCGTGTTAATTCTTCCTTAGTTTTAAAGACTATTGATTACTTATCTTTAGAAACCAAACTAAATATTTTAGATAATACTATCAGTTATGAAACCTTACTTACTAACTTAGGGTTATATAGTAAAACTACTAAGAAAGATGATTATGTTCCAAAACCAGATAAACCTAATTATGATAATAAAGATAATGATAATGATAATAAAAAGAATGATACTTCTAGTGACTTTGATTTAATTATTAAAGATACGGATATTATTATTAACGAAGATCCAGATTATGATAATAATGGAACGGTGGAAAACTATGTTCGTCCTGAAGTAACATTCGATGGTTTTAATGGTAATGTCTATAGTGCTACTGGTAACTTAACAATTAATGACCCAGCTAGTCGTATTATTACCAATCCTACTTTTGTCTTTAAATTTGATGATAAAACCTATTTACGTAAGAGTTTTTTTAGTAATGGACAAATTAAAGTAACCGGTCTAACACCTAAAACTACTTTTGAAATAGAAGGCTATTTTATCTTTAAAAATCAAAATAATGAGACTGTTAAAAGAACCTTTTATACTGGAAGTGTTACTACTAAAGATATTGAAGGCTTAAATGCTATTAACTTTAGATATCAAATTAATAAGATTTTCCCAAGTAAAGTCGTCTTGGATGAATTTGCATTTACTAATGATGCTGATGATGAAGTAATAGGTGGTATTAAAAGTATTAATATTAAATTAAATAAGCAAGAATTTAGTGTTAGTAGTACTTTATTAAATAAATTAAAAAATAGTAATGCCATAACTTATCAAACACCAGAGGTTTTAGAATCTAATACCGATTATGAAGGCATTATTGAAGTAATTGATGTTAGTGGTAATAAATTAAAAGTAACTAATAATACTTTTAACACTAAAACGAGTAAGAAAGCACCAACAGTTACTATTAACCAAGTCAAAACTGATTTAACTTTTTTTGAAGCTACGATTAATTTAAGTAATAAGGATAAAGTTGCTTTAAAAGACTATCACTACGAGATTTACAATACGAATAATGAACTTGTAAAAGAAGAGAATTTAGATAGTACGAAAGAAGCTAACAATATCTTAGTAGATAATTTAGACTCCAATGAGTTATATAAAATATATGTTATCGGTAGTTATGATTTAGAAGATGGTAGTGGAACCTTAGAAAATCAAGTTCTTGTCAGTGCACAGATAACTACGAAACCCATCTCGGCTTTAGGTTATGTTAAATTTATCGTTCAGGAACAAGAAATTACTAAAGATAGTGGTACTTATACTTTAAAAATTAATAAAGAATCAACTGATGAAAAATTAATTGCTCTTTTAGACCGTGTTATTATTAATGTTAAACATAACGATAATATCGTTACAACTATTACGATTTCTGGTGAGAAAGTAGAAGATTTAAAAAATTTAGGTACTTATGAATTTCAAATTAATGGTTTAAATTCCAATACTGAATATACTTTAGAATATCAAACAATTGAAAAGCAAATTAATAAAGAATATTTACTGGCGGCAACTGCTAATATTACCAATATTAAGACTTTAAGAACACCTGCTTATGCTGTTATTACTAATCAGTTTACTAATGAATCTATTATCGATTTTGATGTGCGTATTGTTGATAATGATAATGCTATCCAAACAAATAGAGCCCTTATTCAAGTTAAAGACGAGTTAGGTAACTATGTCTTACTAAGTGAATTATCCATTAATGGTAATGAACAACGTATCACTTTAAATAAATTAACTAAAGATACTAAGTATAATATTGATATTATTGCAGAAGGTTATAATGAAGGTTATACGAATATTACTTATAAAACTAATTATGTTTTAGAAGGATCGCGCATCTTAACAACGAAATTAGGAGTAACTGGTTCGATAAGATTAGAAAATCTTTTAAGTGTTGTTACTAGTCAAAATATCTTTAACCTTCGTTATACAGATAACTTCCGTTTTGATGGCAATTCGGGTATCAATAAAATAGATACGGATATTGATAATAAAGTTATTAAGTTTTCAGCTATGAATGGGTATGCTAATTATTCTTATTATTTACCAGAATATAAAGATACACCAGTTATTGTTACCTTTAAAGCTAAGTATGCCGAAGGCTCTAACCATGAAGCAGCTTATCTAACCGTTGGAGCTGGTTCCGATGCTACTTATCCTCTTAATTTAACCGATGAAGATCAAGAATATAAAATTGAATTAATTCCTGATAATGGTTACCTAGGTTTTAGAGTTAATGAAACTGGGGGTAATAATAATACGACAACGATTGAAGTAACTAATTTCCAAATAGTTCCTTATTTAAATTATAATGCAGCCCGAACCATGGAAATGGCTATTTATGATCGTGACTATATCTTTAAAGACACTACAATTTTAAGTGGTAATGATTTAATTACAGAACCAGATGGTACCGAAGCAACTGGTCATATTGGTGATGGTTATGCTCGTATTACTAATCTTGCTACTAATGCGACTTATAATTATGCTTATACTGGTACCGTATCTAATTTTACGGTTCCGGAAACGGGCAATTATAAGATCGAAGTTTGGGGTGCTTCTGGTGGTGATAATTATAGTAATAAATATTTAACTGCCAATAGCCATGGTGGTCGTGGTGGTTACTCTAGTGGGACCATTACTTTACAAAAAGATGATACTTTATATGTTGTTGTCGGTGGTCGTGGTAAGTATGGTTATGGATATGTTGCCGGTGGCTTTAATGGTGGTGGTACTGGCGGAGCAAATAGCTCTGGTTCCGGTGGTGGTGCCACAGATGTTCGTTTAAAATCTGGTGTAACTGATACCGAAAGTTTAAAATCACGTATTATCGTGGCCGGCGGTGGCGGGGGCTCCGATGATGCCGGTACTTGTTATGAAAGTTGTTCTTTAAGTAACGATGGTTCTGGGGGAGCCGGTGGTGGCCTTACGACTGAAGGTGCTTATATTGATGGCATTTTACATACTAGGTATGCTGCAGGACAATTGCCATTTACTACTAAAAACTTTACTGGCACTCTTGTTGATAGTTCTAGTTTAGGCATCGGGGAAAATGGTTCTAATACTGATACTGGCGGTGGCGGCGGTGGCTACTACGGTGGTGTTGCTACAAAACATTATAACGGCGGTGGCAGTGGCGGTTCCTCATTTATCTCTGGTCATATTGGCTGTATCTCCGTTAATTATAAAGACAACTTACAAAAAGATGATACTTATCAAGACTATGAAGAAAAATATCAATACCAAGGCACATTTTATATTAATGTTACTGATAATAATTTTGAACTTACTGGTACTCCAGAAATTCCTAATGACGATTTTTATATTGAAATTTTAAAAAGTGATGGTTCTAATTTTGGAAATTACCATTATTATTTAGATGATAACGAGACTATCGATCATAAAGTTACTGATATGATTGTTGCCTATAATTTTGAAAAGGGAACCACTTATACCTTAAACTTAAATATCTTTATGAATAATCGTTATTATACTATTAGTACTTTAAACTTTACTACTGATAATCAAATAAGAACCATCCGAACTAAAGAAGAATTTTATAACATGTCATCAACTGGTAATTTCTTAATTGATAACGATATTGACCTTCGTTACTCTAATCGTACCATTTATGGCGAGTTTAACGGTAATATTGACTTTCAAGGTCATAAATTATTGTTAAATGTTAAAAATTCCGCTTCTCGTGTGTTTGAAAAGTTAGGTAAAGGTGCCATTTTCAAAAATATGGATATGCATATTTGGTATGATGAGGCTAGAAGTAGATATGATACGTTAACTGACTATAGTAGTGCTACTTTTTCTAATATCATGATAACGATTGAAGAAGCCGTAACAACACCTGCCGAACAAATTTCCTTCTTAGTTCGAGTTAATCGTGGTACTGTCGATCATTTCGTTGTCCATAATAAAGCAGAAATTCAAGTCACCAGATACTTTGGCTTTATTAGTAATTATATTTATGGCACCGTAAAAAATGGCTATTTATATGGCGAAAAAATTAATGGTAACCATAACTCAAGCTTAGATGAAATAAAATATATCGGGGCAATCGGTGCTTATATGTCTGAAAATGGCTACATTGAAAATGTCTATTCTTTAATTGATGTTGTTGGTTATGTTGATTCTGAGAAACCTAATCAAATACAAGTAGGTAACTTAGTTGGTAGTGTTTCCCGTGGTACTATTAACAATGCTTATAGTTATAATGAAGGAACAATAAGAAACACTTCTAATGATGCTTCTGCTGGCTATTACGATCAATTAAATGCTAGTAAACTTTATTATGTTAGTCCCTTAAAATTTTCTAATGATAAATCATTAAAGATTTCTAAAGTAGCTTTAACTAGTAGTGAATTTCAAGAAAATACTTTAAATGGTGAAAAGGCTTTTGATATTGAAAACTTTGTTAGTTATGGCTATTTTCCTCAGTTAATAATGAACGAAGTCATGCCTAAACAAGAATATATTAAATTACCAAGCATCAGTGATGCTGATATCCTAAATATTTTAACTACCAATGTCGTTAGTCAAAGTGGCAATGAAGCCTATGTTGATATATTATTACGTAATCCATCTGAAGAAAAAATAAATGATATTAAGATTCAATATTTAACTACTAATATTATTAAACAAGTTCATAATGAAGATGGGACTACTACTTTAAGTATTAAAATAAGTAATCCTAGTAAATATATTTCTGTCTATGGTATTAATTCTATTACCGCCACCAGTAAAACCGGTATAACTTATACTACTGATTTTCCAAGTGGAACTGTCGTTTTAAATGTTGATATGTATAGAGAAATAAATAGTGAACAAGATTGGCTTAATATGGCTAAAAATTCTAGTGAAAACTTTTCTTTACAAAAAGATTTAGATTTTAAAGACTTTAATAATCCGATTATTAATACTACTATTACTGGTAAAATTGAAGGGAATAATCATAAAATTTCTAATATGAAAGTAACAACTGATGAAGGAATTGCCTTTAGAGTATTCCAAGGTAGACTATCTAATCTTTATTTTGAAAATTTAACGAAGACAAATTATGCTACTACTAGCGGACTTATTGGTTATTTACAAAGTTCAGCTACTATGGATAATGTTCATGTGAAAAATATTACATTAAAATTAGGCTTCTATACTGGTGGTTTAGCAGGTCTATCTCGTTACAGTTCTAATATTAAAAATAGTAGTGTTACTAACCTTAATATAATTGATACTACTGATATTGATGGTATGCGTGTTGGTGGCCTTGTTGGTCAAACAGAGTCATCCAATATTTTAAATAGTTATGCTCAAGATCTTAATTTGGATTTGACTAATTCTAGTCAGCTTTATGCAGTTGGTGGTATTGTTGGTTATAACTCTTATGGTATTATCGAAAATGCTTATTCTACTGGCAATATTAATATTTCTTATCCTAATGTCGGGGGCATAGCTGGTGTTAACTATGGTCGCGTTCAGTACGTTATAAGCAATGTTAAAATTATTTCTAATCAAGTTTATGCTGGTGGTATTGTTGGTAACGATTATAATAGTAATGTTTCTAACACTTTGTTTACTGGTGAGTTATACTCCTCACTTAAAGATGAAATTCACCGCACAATTGGTAATGAAAACTTAAGTAACCACAATTTATATGCCTGGGCTTCCCAACGTATTAATGGTATGATTAGTAATAATTCTCAAGGTGAAGACTTAATAACTACTGAAGAATTAAATAATCCAGAATCTTACGTTACTAAAATTAATATCGGTACTAGCTTTGCTACTCAGGATGTTGCCGGTAATAAAATTCCTAAACTATACTATGCTAATACTAATGAATTATTACCTAACCAAAAAGATAATTATTTAAACATTATTGCTGATGATGTTTTAAAAGTAAAATCTATCAATGCTGTTAAAGATTTAACTAGTGCTGATGTAACTTTAGAAATTGCCAACGCAGATACTGAAAATATTAAAGTGACAGGAATCAAAATCGAGGATATCGAAGAAATTTCTGAGGAAGATATAAAAATTTATAATGAAAATTCTGGAGTTCCTGATACTTCAATCATTAGAGTAACTATAAGACCTAAATATTACTTAGATAGTTACCGTGTATCTAAATTATATTATACTGATAATGGCGTAAAAAAAGAGATAACAGTTGATTCTAAGATTGATGTTACTTTCTTTAGAAATATTAATTCTATTGATGATTTTCAAAAAATAAATACGAACTATTCTGAAAATTACAGTTTAAATGCTAATTTAGATTTTAGTAATATTAGCTCTTCTATTATCCGTAATGGCATTATGGTTAACCGTTTAGAGGGTAATAACTATACGATATCTAACTATAATTTAGATACGAATAAAGGTGGTACTTATATATTTAAAGAAGTTAAGTCTTACATTAAAAATATTACTTTTGAAAATATTAATCTTACTTATACAGGTACGGCATATACTACCGGCCTTGGTATTATTGGTAGTGCCTATGGAAAGGTAAGTAATGTTACTCTTAAAAATATGACTTTAGACGGCAAAAAATTGGTTAATCATGTTGGCTTTATTGCTAATAGTTACGTTACTGATTATCGTAATATTACTATTGATGGTGCCAATTTATCAGGAACACATCGTCTGGGTAGTTTATATGCGGAAGGAGATACTTATTATTTAACCACAGTTTCTTTAAATAATGTTCATGTTGATGGGACTAGTGATTTTGTTGGTGGTCTCATTGGTTATAAGCATTATGTTGATGCCCAAAGACATTATAATGTTACGGCTTCTTTGGTTCATGTTACAACAGATGGTGGTACTTATAGTGGTATTGTTTATGGGTATGGAGCAGCAACTAACGTAGAAGTTACAAACTCCTCGGTTTCTGGTAACAATCAAGTAGGTGGCATCGGCGGTCAACAGGATACAGGTGGTACTTATAATCTTCACCTCGATAATATCGAAGTAACAGGTAAAGGCAGTCAAATTGGTGGTCTTTATGGTTACCATCGTACCATTGGTGATAGTTATATTAAAAATTCTCTAATTACTGGTGGTACTAGTCAAATCGGTGGTATTGGTGGTTACGGCGGCTACACTTTATATAATTGTTCTGTTATCAATACAACTATTTCATCACCTAATGCTAACAGTGTTGGTGGTCTAGAAGGTCTAAACTGGGATAGTAATCGTTATAACAACTATATTTATAAAGTTAAAGTCGAAGGTAAAAACTATGTTGGTGGTTTAATTGGCAATAAAAACGGTACTCCCAATAACAGTTACTATAATAACTTTATTAATGCCACTGTAACATCCAGTGGCACAGGAGCAGGTGGCTTACTTGGTTATTATCAAAATGATCTTGAAGGAGAAAATATTCGTCGTATCAACATTTATAATAATTTAATAGCTAGTTCAACGATTACCGCAAATGATGCAGCTGGCGGTCTTATTGGTTCTATGTATAAGGCAACTGATCCTTTATATAACTTATTCTATTATAATGTTATCGCTGCTAATATAAATACAACAGGTTCCAATACAAATAGTGGTATTATTGTTGGTACTAACGATCTTTATATTAAAGGCTTAAAGAACTTATTTGTCTATAATAATTCTAAAATTAATGGTTTACCTGCTAGTACTACCGTAACAGGTCTTAGTGATACTATTACTTATATAAGTTTAAATAATCTTAAAAATAATAGTTTAATTAAATCTTACTTAGGCAACTCTACAGCATTTAATTATAGTGAAGTAGATAAAGGCTATTATCCTTATAATGGCGGTGCTGATGCTAAGTTATATCAAGTTCTATTACCAAGTGGTCCTATTACACCATTTAGAAGTCGTATGTTAATAAGTAACTTTAGACCACTATCAAACGTAACTATTTATCCAAGTAGTATTGATACTTTAAACTTTGACTTCGATACAATTGGTGATACTATTACTATTAATGGTCATTCTTATGAAATAACTAATAATACTTTATCTGTTTATTATAACTATAATGAAGATATAACTTATACTTTAAGTAATGGTAGGTATACTAAAGAATATAGAATTTCTAAAGAAGACTTAAGAAATACCATAAATACTTTAAATGATTATTATTACTATTTAGATAATGGCAATATTATTAGTAACAATGGTAACTTATTAGGTAATTATATTCATCTATATAAGAACGAAGCCTTAGATAGTGAAGGTAATATCTTAAATATCAATACTGGTGATATAAAAAAGATAAGTGTTAAAAACTTTGAAAAATTAAGTAATCCCTTAGAAATAGTAAGTTATGAATATCGTAGTAGTAAAATAAATACTTATGGTACGTATTCAACTATTGATAATAAAAAGATGACTAATCAAATATTTATTAAAGGTATTAATATGGGCATGATTAGTTCTAATTTAAATAATTTAAAAAACAAAGTAATAATAGATAATTACAATAACAAGAAAGTTTTAGTAACCTTAGTAAATGGCAAACTTACATCTTTAATGAATGATATTAAATTACCAAGTGATTTTATTAATCAAAATATCATAGATATGACAAGTAATATCAATGATAATAGTAGTATAATCCTAGTTAAATATGATGATAATACATACTATGCTTTTGATTATAAAACTGGTAAAAAACTAGAAATAGTAAGTTTAAATCAGGATGAAAATAAAAATAAGACCAACATTTCTATTACCGACTTTATGAAAAATTATTTAAGTAACACTAGTAAAAATAAGAATATAGTAAGTCTAGAAAAAAACTACGAAACTACTAATAATTTTATAACTAACTTAGATATGGATGAGATTATTAACTATACTGGTTATGATATTAGTGATAATAATAATGTAAATAGTAGTAATTCTAATAATATCTTAGATAATTATACTGTTTCTTATAATCCTTTAAAGAAGGAATATGAAATATATAATATATCTTATATAACAAATAATAGTGTATCAGAAGAAAATGCTTCTACTAGCATTAATGATGTTATTAATAAGACTAGTACTTTACAAAATAGCTTTATTAAAAAATATAAAGGTAAAGATACTGATAGTATTAGTGGTAAGTATATATTTATAATAATTATTATTATAATTAGTATCGCTTTATCTCTTCTAGGTATTACTTTAAAAAGTATTTACTATAAAAAGAAAAACTTCTCTTAGATGAGGAGCTTTTTTAAATCGTGTTTTAAACTTAAAAATTTTAAAAAGATACCAAAAATTTAAAAAATAACTTCTAATAATTATTAAACTAATGGAAAAACCAAGTAATATATGATATATTGATATCGAGGTTTGTTATGATAAAAAAAATGTATACAAAGTATAAAGAAATAATTAATTATTTAATATTTGGAGTACTGACTACTGTTATTAGTCTTATCGTTTATTATGGTCTAACTTATACGATAATTAATCCTGATAATGCCTTAATGCTACAAGTTGCCAATATTATCTCTTGGATAGCCGGTGTCCTATTTGCATATTTTACTAATCGTAAATATGTCTTTGAATCTAAGAATACCAATAAAGTAAAAGAATTTACTTCATTTGTTGGTGCTAGAGTTACAACATTACTTTTAGACATGGCTATTATGGGTATAGGTGTAACTGTGTTACATGGTAACGATAAGGTTATGAAACTAATTAGTCAAGTCTTAGTTATTGTTGGTAACTACATGTTAAGTAAAGTATTTGTTTTTAGAAAGAAGGAAGAAAAATGAAAGTTTTAGTTACAGGATGTTGCGGATATATAGGAAGTCATACTTGTGTTGAGCTTATTAAAGCTGGATACGAAGTAGTAGGCTTAGATAATTTTTCTAATAGTAAAAAAGATGTTTTAGATAGAATATTTATGATTACTAATGAAGAAATTACTTTTTATGAAGGAGATATGCAAAATATTGATATCTTAAGAAGAATATTTAGCGAAAATAAGATTACTAGTGTAATTGATTTTGCAGCTTATAAAGCTGTAGGTGAATCGGTTAGTAAACCTATTGAATATTATATGAATAATGTTTCATCAGTTTTAAACTTACTTAAAGCTATGAAAGAATATCATGTTAAAAACTTAGTATTCTCATCTTCAGCAACTGTTTATGGTGATCCTGAGATTGTACCAATTACCGAAGAATGCAAAACTGGTGGCACTACTAATCCTTATGGTACTAGTAAATTATTTGTTGAACAAATTCTTAAAGATACTTATAATGCTGATAAAACTAATGATTTTTGTATTTTAAGATACTTTAACCCAATAGGTGCTCACGATAGTGGACTTTTAGGGGAAAATCCTAATGGTATTCCTGCTAATTTAATGCCATATATTTGTCGTGTTGCTAGTAAAAAATTAGACCATTTAAGTATTTATGGTAATGATTATGATACACCAGATGGTACTGGGGTTAGAGATTATATCCATGTTATGGATTTAGCTAGAGGACATGTTTTAGCCCTAAAAAAATTAGAAAAAGAACATAGTGGTTTATTTATCTATAATCTCGGTATGGGAAAAGGTGTAAGTGTCTTAGAAATGGTGGAAACATTTAAAAGAGTTAACAAAGTTGATGTTCCTTATATAATTGCACCTCGTCGTCCTGGCGACATTGCCACTTGTTATAGCAACCCAAGTAAAGCCAAAGAAGAATTAGGATTTACTTGTGAAAAAACTTTAGAAGATATGGTAAGTAGTGCTTGGAACTATGAACATAAAAATATCTAATTAAAAAATAAAAAAAGAATAAGAGGAATATTTATGAATAATAAAAAAATTGGTTTGGCAGTAGAAGATAGAATGCATTTTTTAGGACTTAATCAAAAAAGTTTTGCTGAAAGCTTATTTATGACAGAAAAAGAACTAAAAGAATATTTAAGAGGTAAGAAAGATTTTTCTCTAGAGTTAATTGAATTAATCGCTCTAAATTTAAAGACAACTCCTGAAGATTTAATGCTTTCTAAGAATAATAAATTATTATTTAGAGGTTACTTAGAATCGCAAGCTAGAAGAAGAAAATTACATAAAATAGGGGATATAGCCGGTATTATTGGAGCTATTATCATTTGCATTTGCTTATGTATAATGGATGTTACCCTAATAATTAATGAAATTAATTCAACATCAGGCTTAGTCATCAGTTCAGCTATAATAATAATGTTTTTAGTAATCGACATCGTAAATAAAGTTCAAAGTAAATTTTAAATGTGGATACTAGAAGAAAGAGAGTAGTTTATGAAAAAAAATTTAATATCCATTGTTGTGCCTTGCTACAATGAAGAAGAAGCTATACCTTTATATTATGAGGCTATGCAAAAACAAATGACGAAAATGGATTATGTTGATTTTGAAATTATCTTTGTAAATGATGGGTCAAAAGATAAAAGCTTAGAAATAATGCGCACCTTAGCTAAAAAAGATAAAAGAATTCGATATGTTTCATTTTCCCGTAACTTTGGTAAAGAAGCTGGAATGTATGCTGGTCTAGAGGCTACAACAGGTGATTTTATTACTACTATGGATGTTGACTTACAAGACCCACCAGAGCTTTTAGAAGAAATGTATAAAGGTATTACTGAAGAAGGTTACGACTGTGTTGCTACTAAATCAACATCGCGTAATGGTTATTCACCATTAAGAAAGCTTTTTACAAAGTGGTTTTATGATATTATTGGGCATATTTCCAAGACCGAAATGGTAGCTGGTGCCAGAGACTACCGCTTAATGACTCGTCAAATGGTTGATGCTATCCTTTCTTTAAAAGAATATAACCGTTATTCTAAAGGCTTATTTTCCTTTGTTGGCTTCGATACCAAATGGATTGAATTTGAAAATCAAGAACGTAGTGCTGGTACAACTAAATGGAATTTCTGGAAATTATTTTCTTATGCCGTTGATGGCATTGTTGGTTTCTCAACTGAACCCCTTATCTTTGCCGCTTTCATTGGTTTAGTTTTCTGCCTAATTGCTTTTATCATGATAATTGTTATTATCGTTAGAACAATTATTTGGTCTGATCCTGTTGCTGGCTGGCCAAGTTTGGCTTGCATTATCTTCTTTGTTGGTGGCATTAACTTATTTTGCACTGGTATTATTGGTGAATACTTAGCTAAAACCTACTTAGAAACTAAAAAACGTCCTATTTATATTGTTAAAGAAACCGAAAAAACAAGAAAGGATGCGAAGTAAGTATGGGAATTATTATTTGTATTTTACTAGGACTTTTTATGGCTTTCGAGCCGATAACTGATAATGACTACTTTTGGCATGTCGTTGTTGGTAAATGGATAAATAATAATCATATTATCCCTAACCATGAATTGTTTTCCTGGGCTAGTGGTAAAGCTTGGATAGCTCATGAATGGCTAAACGAAGTAATTATGTATAAAATGGGTGATATGGGTTGTTTAATTTTAATGCTAGTTATCTTCCTAGTCTTATATATATTAATGGCTAAGATGCTAAAATTAGAATGGAAAAAACTATTTGATTTTCGCTTATGTTATTTTCTTCTAATGACTGTTTTCTTTAAAGTTACGGGACCACGTCCTTATATTGTTAGTTTAGTATTTCTAGCTTACTTAGTATATGTTTTATTTAGTTACCTAGATGATAAAAAATGGACTCAAAAACTAATTTATACTTTACCAATCTTACAAATACTATGGGTTAACTTTCATGGTGGCTCTAGTAGTTTAATTTATTTATTCATCATTGGCATCTTTATGTGTGATATCTTTGTTAAAATTTTTAAATTTAAACCTAATAGATGGAATACATTTAAATTAAACAAAAAACAAATTAAAACTTTAAGTATTGTTTTAGTCTTAACGATTATAGCCTCATGCTTAAATCCCTTCGGACCAAAAATGCTTTTATATCCATTTAGCAATATGTTAGATGATTCCATGACTAGTTACATTTTAGAATGGAATAGCCCAAGTTTCCATAATTTCCTAGGCTTATATATCTTTATTACGATAGCTTTTCCATTATTTAACTTAATATTACAAAAAAAAGATATGAAAATGCATGAAATTGGTTTTCAATTAATGTTTCTATTTATGGCTTTAAAGAGTCAAAGATTTATTGGAATGTATGGTATTTATTCTTGTTGGAATATTGGTAAGTATTTCTTTGTTACTGATGATATTTATACTTTCTTAAAGAAACCATTTAAAAAATTAGAAAAACCAATCTATTATTTAACTTGTGCTATCTTAGTATTAGGAACCGTTTTTGTTGGTTATAAACAAATAAATAGTTTTAAAAATACTGGTATTGTTGATAACGATGGTTTCTATAGTGATGAAGCTGTTGAAAAAATAGTAGAATTAAAACCACAAAGGCTATATAATGACTACTCACAAGGTGGCTACTTACTATATAAACTAGATAACTTAAATGCCTTAGATAAAGTTAAAATATTCAGTTATGGCTTAGGCGATGTCTTTAGTAATGACTTACTTCCTGATACGATGAACTTACAAGATTTACAAACTGATCCTAAAGAATTATTAGATAAATATAATTTTGATTATCTACTTACTACAAGTACCCATACCTTACATTATTATTTAGAAGCAAGTAGTGATTATGAACTTATTTATAGTGATAATATGTGTTATATCTTTAAAGCTATCAATAATACTATTTAATTATTAAAATAAGAAGTAATGAATTTACTTCTTATTTTGATCTAAATATAGTTGCGAAAATTATAGGGCTATGTTAGGATTATTAAGAGTTAACAAAAGAAATCTTTGAAAGAAAAAGAGTGATAAAAATGATATTATATGATAAGTTAAATGATACTGATAAAGCTAAATTAATAGCCTTTAAAGAAAAATATTACCAAAGATACGTTTCTTATCTACAAGAAGAACTAGATAATAAATTACTTAAGGGTTTTACTAATAATAACGATACAATAAATCAAATATATTGTTATTTACAAATTGTCCCTGATAAATTTAACTATTACTTAGAATTTATTAAAATTATTCAAAAGTATTTTGTTTTAGAAAATAAAAAAGTCTTAGAAATAGGAGCGGGTAGCTTACCTATTTTAGCTAGTTATTTAGAATCTAAAGCCTTAAATTATGATATAATGGATCCAGGAATTATCTTAGAAGATGTAGTTGGTATTAAAGGCAGAGTATTTAAAGAAAAATTTAGTATTGATACCAGTATAACTGACTATGACTTATTAATTGGTTATAATCCTTGCGCTGCAACAGAGGCCATGATAAGAAATTGTCTTCAAAATCATAAAGAATTCATTATTGCCTTATGTGGCTGTTCCTTCTTACCTGAAAGTTATAAAAAAAGAACTAATAAAGAATGGCAAAAGTATCTTTTTCAAATTATTGAAAAATTAGGTCAAAACTATAATTTGTATATTGAATATTTTAAAGACTATTTAAATATTGAGTATCCAATATTAGTAATGAAATTAAAAAAATAAGAAAGTGTGTTTTATATGGAAAAATTAAATGTTTATATAAATAAGAAAGCTGAAGCTAGAGTCTTAAATAATCACCCTTGGGTGTTTACAAGTGATATTACTAAGACCGATGAAAATATTAAAAACGGTGATATCGTTATTGTAAGAAATAGTAAAGATAAATTCTTAGGCAGTGCTTTTTATAATAATAATTCAAAAATAGTTTTAAGAATTATAAGTAGGAATGCTAACGATACTTTTGATTATGATTTCTTTAAAAGAAGAATAGAATATGCTCTTAGTTATCGTATGAAAGTAATGCCTAATGATTTAAATGCTTTTCGTCTTATTTATGGCGAAGCCGACTTTTTATCTGGACTTACTGTTGATAAATTTAACGATGTATTAGTTTGTCAAATCTTATCTTTAGGAATTGATATTAGAAAAGATATTATTTTAAAAGCCTTATATGATGTTGTTAGTAAATATTTTAAGATTAGAGGTATTTACTTAAGATGTGATGTTGCCTTAAGAGAAAAGGAAGGCTTAGAAGAATATGTAGGGTGGTATGATAAAATACCAGTAACATCCCAAGAAACAACCACCGAAATTATAGAAAATGGTTTAAAATATCTAGTTGATTTTAAAGAAGGACAAAAAACTGGTTTCTTCTTAGACCAAAAATATAATCGTTTAACTATTAGAAACTTAGCTAAAGATATGACTGTTTTAGATTGCTGTACCCACACAGGATCTTTTGCTATGAATGCCGCTTTAGGTGGTGCTAAAAAAGTAATGGCTCTTGATATATCGCAAAAGGCTCTTCTAGATGCTAAGAAAAACTTCTGGTTAAATAACTTAACCATTGATACGTATTGTGCTGACCTTTTTGATTACTTACGTAAACTTGTTGATAGCAAAAATAAAGAGTATAACCTTATTATTCTTGACCCACCAGCCTTCACTAAATCTAAAGATACTATTAAAAGTGCTCTAAAAGGTTACCAAGAAATTAACTATTTAGCCATGAAAGCTCTACCTCGTGGTGGTTATCTAGCAACTGCCTCTTGTTCTCATTATGCTTCTGAAGAAGATTTTATAAGAGCCATATTTAATGCCAGCATTATGGCAGGAGTTAGCCTAAGAGTAGTAAAAAAATCCTATGCTGCCCCTGATCACCCTGAAGTAATGGGTATACCAGAAACAAAATATTTAAAATTCTTTATATTTCAGGTTGTCTAAAAGTCTTTAAAATAATAGAGTAGATAATATTAAAAGGAGAAATTATGGGAGTAGTAGAAAACATTCGTAGTAAATATGGTGATTACCTATATTACCGAGCTATGTCAATACCAGAGTGGTATATAAAAAGAACTAATATAACAACTGATGCGACCGGTAATAAAAGTGTTGATTTTACAGTTGATATCTTTTATAGCGGTAATTTTAAAGTAAATATTCAAGTTGATGAAGATGGTAAAGTCCTAGAAAATACTTGTACCTGCGATGATTATAAAAATAATTATATATGTCAGCATATCATTGCTTGTGTTTTAAAAAAGAAAGAAGCCTTTTTTACTAATGAAGAATTATCTTTACAAAAATCTAGAAATATTTTAAAAGACTTTATTACCAAAGAAGAACCAAAATTAAATAAGCTTAAAGAAGAAATCGGACTTGATATCGAAGTAAGTTATCTTTTTAGCAATTACATTGTTAAATTAAAAATTGGTGAGAAAACTAAATATTCCATCAAAAACAGAGATAAATTTAATGAATTTAGAGCTTGTTATTTAAATGGCAAAGATATGGTTTTAGGTAAAAAATTAACTTATAATCCTAATAATTATTTCTTTAATAATGAAAATACTAAAATAATTGAGTATTTATTTAACTATTCAGAAATTGGTCTTAATCGTTATGAAGTAATAGATGAACCCTTAAAACTAAATAATAGAGAATTTAGCGAATTATTAAAACTATTAGAAAATAAAAGATTTACTTTAGAAGACATACCTATTAATAAAATTGAGAGTGGTTTTCCAACTTTGTATCATCTAGAATTAATAAAAGACAAATATAAATTTTATATTGAAGACTTTGCTAACTTTAAAATAGTTGATAATGATAGTAATTATATAATTTATAATAATGTTTTATATATCTTAAAATTAGAAGATAGAAAAATAGTTAGGGAGTTTGTTGATAACGAAATAGAAAGTTTAGTTTTTGATAAGAAAAATTTAGATTTATTTAAGAATGGTCTTTTAAAAAAAACCATGAATACTTTGGAAGTAAGTGAAGATATAGAAGACATAAAAATCATTAAGGATAAGAAAATTAATTTGTATTTTGATTTAAGCCAAGATAGTATTACTGCTAAAGTTATGTTAAAGTATGCAGATACTGAATTTAATTATTTTGATACAGCAAGTGGCATCATAAGAGATGTAGGTTTTGAAGCTAAAGTTATCGATGATTTAACTAAGTATGGTTTTATAGAAGATAAGAAAAACTTTGTTATCTTAGATATGGATAGTACCTATAACTTCTTAGATGATGGTCTATCTTATTTTACAGAAAACTATACAGTATTTACGACCGAAAAAATTAAAAAGCTAAAAATATTTAAAGATGTTAAAGTAAGGTCTAATTTCTCTATTGGTAAAGATAACATTTTAGCTTATGATTTTGCTATAGATAACGTTGATAATAAAGAAATCTCTTCTTTGCTTACCGCTATAAAAAGTAGAAAAAAGTATTATCGTCTAAAGAGTGGCGATGTTATTTCCTTATTTAATAATCAGGAACTAGAAGACTTTGAAGCTTTGACTAATGACTTAGAACTAGATAGTAAAGATTTAAAGAAAAAGAGTATTACTATTCCTAAATATCGTGCTTTCTTTATTGAAAGTTTAAAAAATAATCGTTATCAAGAAATAAGTACCAATAGTAAATTTGATGAATTTATTAAAAACTTTAGTGCTTATAAAAATGCTGATGTTAAGTTTAATGATGAAGAGACCAAACTTCTTCGTGATTATCAAAAAGAAGGAGTAAAGTGGTTATACACTATTTATAAGTGTGACTTAGGTGGCATCTTAGCTGATGAAATGGGTTTAGGAAAAACCCTACAAGCAATTATTTTCCTAAGAAAAATAATTGCTGAAAAACCAGATGCTAAAATATTAATTGTCTCTCCAACATCACTAGTTTATAACTGGGAAAAAGAATTTCAAAAATTTGCTCCAGAACTTAAATATGTTGCCGTTGCTGAATCTAAGAAAAAACGTCAAGAAATAATGCAAAACTTTGCTAACTATAATATTTTTATTACCACTTACGGCTTAGTTCGTAATGATAATGATGAATATGAATCTAAAGATTTTGAAGTTTGCATAATCGATGAAGCTCAAGCTATTAAAAATTATCAAGCTGGTATGACTAAAGAAATAAAGAAAATAAAAGCTCGTACCAAGATTGCTTTAACTGGAACTCCTTTAGAAAATTCTGTTTTAGAATTATGGAGTATCTTTGATTTTATTATGCCGGGATACCTAAATTCAATTGTTAGATTTAGAGAAGCTTACGGTATTAAAGATGTTGATAAAGATTCTCTAAAACGTTTAGATAACCTAAATTACCAAATAAGACCATTTATTTTAAGAAGAAAGAAAAAAGAAGTATCTAAAGAACTACCAGATAAGATTGAACAAATAGAGTATTTAGACATGTCTGAAACTGAAAAAGCCATGTATCAAAGTTTAGTCGAAGATACTAAAGAAGAAATCGATAATGTTATAGCTAGTGAAGGCTTTAGTAAAGCTAGATTTAAAATAGTAACTTTACTTACGAGATTAAGACAACTATGTATTTCTCCCGCTCTTTTAGATAAAGATTATACCGATGATTCTATAAAAATTAAACGCCTTTTAGAAATTGTTAAAGAATTAATTAAAGATAATCATAAAATATTAATCTTTAGTTCCTTTAAAGGGGCAGTTCTGTTAGTAAAAAAGAAATTAGATGAGGAATCTATTTCTAACTATGTCATTGACGGGTCAGTATCAGGAAAAGATAGAGTAATGCTAGTTGATGCCTTTAATAAAGATAAAACTAGTTGCTTTTTAATTACGTTAAAATCTGGAGGAACCGGTCTTAACTTAACCAGTGCTGATATCGTAATTCATTTGGATGTTTGGTGGAATCCTCAAGTTGAAAACCAAGCAACTGATAGGGCTCATCGTATTGGTCAAACTAAAAAGGTAACCGTTTTAAAATTAATTAACAAAGGAACTGTTGAAGAAAAAATAATTGAATTACAAGAAAAGAAACGCATTTTAAGTGATAATTTAATTGAAGGTAAAAATACGACAACACTTGAATCCTTAACTGAAGAAGAATTAACTAATCTTTTAAGTATTGGTTACGAAACTGATAAAGAAAGTAATAATTAGTTTAAAAATCATGATTTACTTATACTGGTAAATTGTGATTTTTTTTATAAAGTAGCCATATTTATTACGATTTGAAAACTTTTACTTGACGATAAGTAAACTTTGTGCTAAAGTAATACTCGTTTAAACGAACAATTTAAACAGGGGGGAATAAAAATGGGAAAAGATAATACTATTGAATTTAAAAAAGTCCAAGAACTTGGCGAAGAAAAAGAAAGAATTGAAATTGTAACTAAAGACTTTTATCATGATATTAATGCAGGTTTAGTTACCGGAGCTGTTAAGGCTGATTTAAAAAATGAATGGACAGCCTTATTTAAGTTAGAATTAGCAAAATATATAGCAAGTGGGGCAAATGACCATCATTTTATCGATATGAAAGCTTATCTATTAAGTATATTATTTAACTTAACTAGTGGTATTACAGTACCAGAAGCTTGGGAAATGTTGGAATGTCTAAGTTTACCAGAAGAAATGCAAAAAGAAATTATTCCATTAGCTATCAAATTTAGTCCACGTGGCAATGATTTAAGATTACACATAATGCGTGAAAATGCCAGAAAAAATATCAGAGTGGCAAAATAATTAAATATTTAATTTATGCCTACAGTAATTAAGAAGTTTTACTAAAAAGACTTCTTTTTTTAGTTGTTCTAAAAAATAGACAATGGTATAATGTTTATTGAAAAAGAAAAAATAGAAGAAGGTATAAAAATGACTGATAAAAAATTATCAAAAAGAATATTTGCTTACATAATAGATAGCACTATAGTTTTATTATTAACAACATTAATAATTAATATAAAATATTTAAATCCAACCTATGATACTGCTCTAGAAAAAAGTAATACTTTAGAAAAATTAAATATAAGTAATATCCAAATGCAAAATTATTTACCTCTTTATTATAAAGATAAAGAAATAAGTGAAAGTGAATATAATGATTTAATAAAAGACAATGATTTTGCTTATCTTTTGGTCGATGCTTATAGTGATTCTGTAATTACCGAAGATGAATATAATTATATAATTACTGAATCGAAAAAAATTTATGATGAGAAAGCTCCAACTGCTTATCAAGATGCTTTAAAAGCTAATTGGTATGTTTATTTAGTTTACATAGTAATTTATCTTTTATATTTTGTTGGCTTTAATATGATTACTAAAGGCATAACTTTAGGTAAAAAAATAACTAAATTACAAATAGTATCTAGTGATAATAAAGAAGTAAAACCTTATCAATACTTAATTAGAAGTTTAATTTCATATGGTTATTTTATCTACTTATTAGAATTAATAGTTCCTTATATAATTCCTCTTCAATATATAATTGGCATTACTAGTTTCTTATCACTTGCTATGAACACTTTACAATTAGTAACGGGTATTAGTGTTATTATTAACGAAGAACACTGTGGTATTCATGATAAATTAGCTAATACTAAGGTTATTGAAACTAAAGATAATATTTTAGAAGCTAGAATTAAAGATTTAAATCTTTTAAGTCCAGAAAAAAAACAAGAGTTAGACGATTTAGTTAATAATTCTAAAGTAGAAGAAAAAAACGAAGAAGAAATCAAGGTCGCAGAAACAGAAAATCCTACCGATGGTGATTCTAATGTCAAGCCTAAAACTTTAAAAAAAGAAAAATCAACAACCAGCAAAGTAAAAACTAAAAAGACCAAAGAGGAGAAGTAGTATGCAAAAACTAAAAAGTGTGATTTTAATATTATTAATAGTGATACTATGTGGGTGTAGTACAATTAGTACAAATATGCAAATAAATAAAGATAAAAGTATGAATATAACTTATTTAATTACTTTAGATAAAGATTACTTAGGTAATAAAACTTTTAATGAATTATTTAGTAGTAAAAATATTAATTATTTAAAAAATAATGGTTATTCAGTAACTGATTATGAAGATGAAGATAACTTTGGTTATAAAGTAAGTGCTAATATTAAAGATATTGATACAATAAGTCAAGCTGATAATCTTAAAATAAATTTATATGACTTATTATATAGTGATATTCAAAATGAACTATATATCTTTAGTAGAGAAGAAAAAATCTTAAAAAATAAATATACAGCTGATTTTTATGTTAATCTAACTGATGCTTTAAGTAATAATAGTAATGTTTTAACCGATATGCTAACACCTCCCAAAGTAAGATATGAATTTACTCTAAATTTACCAGAAAAATCTTTAAGTAATAATGCTACTGATGTTAGTGATGATGGTAAAACTCTAACTTGGAAATTTGATAATATTATGAGTGGTACTAATAATATTAACTTTACTTTTGAACTTTATAATAAACAAGCACTAATAGTTTTATATGTCTTTATTGGCTTAGCCGGTTTAATTGCCCTAAGTCTAATAGTAAAAATATTTAGTTGGATTGGCGATGCTAGTAATAAAATTATTAAAAGTTTTTATGAAAAAGCTCAAAAAGATTTAGAATAATAAAAACATTATTTTCTAGAGAGGATTACTTATGAAAAAAATAGTTTGGCTATTTGGACAATCAGCAACTGGTAAAAAGACTTTGATAAATAAACTATTAAGTGGTGATGTCAAAACTTTAGAAGATTTAAATTTTCAAGGTAAGAAAATAGTGGCTTGCAAAAATACAATAATTGATGATAAACAAGTATTACCAACTAAGCCTGATAATTTTACTTATGATGATAAAACATTAGAGAAAGATAACGAATATTTTAATCAAGAAAAAGCTAAAAATAGAAGGTCTTGTATTATGACTGATGCCTTAAGTTTTCTAAATAGTAATAATGATATTCTTTTAATAAAGGGTCAAGATAATGATATATGGCTCCATCGTGGGGATATTGTTAAATATTTTTTAAGTAATTTTAATAATCGAGATGATGTCGAAATAGATGTCTATATTTTAATGGTTGAAAACGATGAAATTTGGTCCCAGCGAATAGCGAAGAAAGAATGGTTTAAAAACTTTCCTAATCAGGAAGAAGTTATGAAAAATATGTTAGCCGAAAGAAAAAGCAACAAACATGAAAGAAGAGTAGTGGCAGCTTTTAAAGAATCTAATATTCCAATTTATTTTGTAGAATCCGGCGAAAATAATTACTATTTTAAAACAACAGAAGAAGTCTTAGAAAAAGAATCTTTAAGATAAAATGAAATTCATAGATAAAACAAAAATATCTATGAATTTTTACATATATGGATTTAAATCTAGTATAATATAAATACTTTTAAAAAAAATTCTGCCTCAAGTAAAAATTTATAAAACTAAAAAGTACTAAGATTGGAGGTTATTGTATGGAAAGACATATTATGTGTATTGATTTAAAAAGTTTTTTTGCTTCCTGTGAATGCGTGGAAAGAAATATAAATCCCTTTACTACACCACTAGTAGTGGCTAACCCTAATCAAGGTAAGGGAGCAATTACTCTAGCCATTACTCCTTACTTAAAAAGCAAAGGTATAAAATCAAGAACCAGACTTTATGAAATACCACCATGGATAAAATATGAAATAGTCCCACCTAGAATGAGCCTATATATTAAAAAGAGTAAAGAAGTAGTAGATATTTATTTAGAATTTGTAAGTGAAGAAGACCTTCATATTTATTCGGTAGATGAATGTTTCTTAGATGTAACTCATTATCTTAAAATGTATGGTATGTCTGATAAAGACTTAGCAAAAAAAATTCTCCAAACGATAACCAAAAAGACTGGTCTTACTGCCAACTGTGGCATTGGACCCAATATGTTACTTGCCAAAGTAGCCATGGACACCGAAGCCAAAAAATATAAAGATGGTATTGCTAAATGGACTTATGACGATGTTAAAACTAAATTATGGTCTATAACTCCATTATCTAAAATGTGGTCAATTGGTTCAAGAATGGAAGTCCGCCTTAATGCTATGGGCATGTACTATATTGGCGATATTGCTAGATGCGATAAAAAAGTTTTAAAGAAAAAATTTGGCATTATTGGTGAAGAATTATGGGAACATGCTAATGGCATCGATGAATCAGTTATTAGTGATTTTAAAATGCCTCCTAAAAGTTCTAGTTATTCTAATAGTCAAGTTCTTTTTAAAGATTACGATGGTAATAATATAAAAATAATTATTAGAGAAACTATCGAAACCGTGTGTCGAAGACTTAGAAAAAATCAAAAACAAGCAGGTATAATTGGTCTAGGAATTGGGTATAGTATAGATGTCGGTGGCGGATTTTACCATAGCATAAAAGTAAATCCAACAAGCGATGAAGATGAATTTTACTTTGTTTGCACCAATATATTTGATAGATTTTATAATGATATGCCAATTAGAAAAGTGAGCATAGTAGCCGGCGGTCTTACAGATGATACTTCCTTACAACTCAATTTGTTTAGCAATGTTGAGGTCGTGGAAGATAATAAAAAATTAAATGAGGCCGTCGATAAAATAAAAGAAAAATATGGCAACAATAGTATTATTAAAGCATCCAACTTGCTTCCAGATTCAACTGCCATCGATAGAAACGGTAAAATAGGTGGTCATAGTGCGTAATCGTGGGCAAATAAAATGGCAAGCTTTTGAGTCATTATATAAAACTAAAGAAGTAAAAAAAGAATTAGTTAATAAAAGAAATTACTCAAAAATGCCAGAATTGTCCACAGACCAGTATAATGAGTTAGAAGAAACATTAAAGTGTGCTTATGCACGAAATAGTGCTATTCTTCTAACTTTTTACCGTTATCCTAAATTTTATCAAGTAATAGATAAAATCAGAATGATAGATAATTCTTTAAAAAAAATTTACTTAAAAAGTGGAAAAGTTATTGATATTAGACAGATAGTTAAGATTGAATTAAAATAAAAAAGACTATTATTCTTTTATAAAAGAGCTAGTAAAGTAAAAAAAAGACTTATTTTATTAAAATTATGCAAAAATAAGTAGAAAACGTTATTTTTTACTTGCAAAAGTACCATCGGTATGATAAGATTAATTTGTTGTTGATGACTGGGGGATTAGCTCAGCTGGCTAGAGCACCTGCCCTGCACGCAGGGGGTCAAGGGTTCGAATCCCTTATCCTCCACCAGTTAGATTATTAAAGTTCTGTAAAAAGAACTTTTTTTGTTATTTTAATTGTATTTAACCTGTGGAAATAACGTAAGCTGTGATATAATCGAGGCAAGGAGAACTATTTATGAACGAAACTAAAGATTACTATACACTAGCTGAGATTATAACGAGCTTAAGAAGTAAATATCAGGTATTCTGGAACTTATTAAAAGAAATGGAAAAATGTTTAAAAGTCGAAACAGATGTCACTGATGCAAGCAGGATAAACACGCAAATTGAATTTGTTTCTCAAGAAAAAGAATCGTCAACTTCTTATCCTTGTAAAATATATGTTTTTGTAAGAAAAAACACCCCATTAAATGAATTTTTAAGCCAAAAAATTGACAAGTATGTTTATGATAATTATCGATATCCCGCTTATCCATCAGCATTTATTTTAAAAGAAAAAGACTTAAACGAATTATCTTTTGAAGATGATACCGAAGAACTTTATCGCCAAGAATCTATTAAAGGCATTAAAATAACTGATACAGAAAAATTTCAAAGTTTGTATGCTAGACTAAAAAGTACATACTTATATAATTTGCCAGTTATCGTTATTAAAATAAATAACTTTCAAATGCTTTCTATAGAAGGCTCTGCTATTAGACTTTTTAATAATGACGGTGGTAAAAAACGTTTACTTATCGTTTATGACGGCACTACCGATAGTATAAAAATAAGTCGTAATGCTTACTGGAATCCTTATTTTATTGAACAGTTGTTGAATACAAAAATACCAAAGTTTGCCGTTGATAGTCAAATAGCAAACCTTATTGAAAAAGAGGAAAATAAAAGAAAGACAATATCTCTTGATGATAAATTAAAATATCATAAAGAATCTTTCAGTTTAGACTACACTCCTAAAAACAGCTTGCACTTAGTAAGGCAAAAAAATAAATAAGTCTAATAAGCCATAAAAATCCATGAAAAAAATATGACAGAAAGGATTAATCAATATATAGAAATAAACAAAATACATGGTAATAAAAAAGTAAACTCTATAATATTGATTATATATAAAAATTATGAAAGTAGGAATTATAGGGGGCGGTGCCTCTGGAATGATGAGTGCTATCCTTCTTAATAGAAATGGAATAGATGTAACTATCATTGAAAAAAATAGTACTTTAGGAAAAAAGATTTTAATGACTGGTAATGGGCGCTGTAATTATTTTAATGATGAAATAAATATTGATAAATATTATACCAGTGATTATGAATTTCTAAAAAAGATAATTAATGAAGAAAATATTATTAAGGCTAAAGACTTTTTAACAAGCATTGGCTTAGTACCAAGAATTAAAAATGGTTATTATTATCCAATGAGTAATACAGCAACTTCTGTTTTAAATGCTTTTTTAACCGAAATAAACAATAGAAAAATAAAAGTCATGCTAGATAGTGAAATAAATAGCATTAAAAAGTTAGATAATAAATATCAAGTAATTGTAAATGATAAAAAAATGATATTTGATAAAATAATTATTGCTATTGGTAGTAAAGCTGGTCTAAAAGAAAATGAAAATTATGCCTTGTTAGCTTCTTTAGGTATAAAAATGACACCTATTTTACCAGCCCTATGTCCTTTAATCTTAAGTGGAAATTTTTTTAACAAATGGTCAGGCATTAGAGTCGAAGCAAGTGTTAGTATCTATGAAGATAATAAGTTTATTAAAGATGACTTAGGGGAAGTCCAACTTACCGATTATGGTATCAGTGGTATTTGCGTTATGAATTTAAGTTCCTTAGTCAGTAAAGCCCTATATCAACATAAAAAAGTATCTGTGCATTTAAATTTTCTGCCAAATATAAAAAAAGAAGAAATAGATAACTTTCTAACTAATAGAGATAATACTTTATATCAAAGAACTATAATTGAATTATTAGAAAGTATTATTCCTTATAAACTTCTTTATATCTTAGTTAGCAAATCAGGTATTAATAGTAATTGTCATTATAAAAGTTTAACAAAGAAAGAAAAAGATGATTTAATTAGCAATTTAAGTGACTTAACCCTAGATGTAATAGCTACTAAAGAAATATTTAAAGGACAAATGGTTACTGGTGGTATACCTCTTAATAGAGTAAAAACTACTTTAGAAGATAAAGAATATAAAGACCTTTATTATACTGGGGAAATTTTAGATGTTGATGGTGTATGTGGTGGCTTTAACCTTGGCTTTGCTTGGTTATCTAGTATCGTAGTTGGTGATGATATATGTTAAGAGTAAGAGAAATAAAATTAAGTTTTCAAGATGATAATGAAAATAATTTAAAACTAAGTATTCTAAAAAAATTAAGATTACCTAAAAATTATAATTTAACTTATAAAGTAGTTAGAAAGTCTATTGATGCCAGAAAAAAGCCAGAAGTTTATTATGTATATGAAATATTATGTACCTTAGATAAAAAAGAAGAAGAAAGATTACTAAAATTAAATAACAAAGATATAGTTTTAGGAGCAGAGATAAAATATGATTTTAAACCAATGGGTACTGAAAAACTAAAAGATCCTATAGTGGTAGTAGGTAGTGGACCTGCTGGTTTATTTGCTAGTTTAAACTTAATAAAAAATGGTTATCCCGTAGTAGTTATTGAACGTGGTTATGAAATTGCAAAAAGAATTAAAGTAGTAGAAGAGTTCTGGCATACTAATAAATTAGATAGCAAGTCTAACATTCAGTTTGGTGAAGGCGGAGCCGGCACATTTTCTGATGGTAAGCTTAATACTTTAGTAAATGATAAAGAAGGCAGATACCAATATGTTATGGAAACATTTGCCTTCTTTGGCGCTAATAAAGAAATTACTTATGTAAATAAGCCTCATATTGGTACTGATGTTTTAAGAACAGTTATTACTAATATGCGAAAAAAACTAGAAACCTTAGGAGCAAAATTTTTGTTTGCTACCGAACTTACGGATATAAATATTAAAGAAGGTAAAATAGAAAGTATTGTTTTAAATAATAAAGAAATTATGCCATGTTCAGGACTTATTTTAGCTATCGGACATTCTGCTAGAAATACTTTTTATATGTTAAACAAAAAAGGTCTTGCGATGGAAAATAAGCCTTTTGCTGTTGGATTTCGTATTATGCATTCTCAAAGTTTAATTGATAAAAATCAATATGGAATCTTAGATAATAGACTACCAGCTGCTTCTTATAAACTTACCTTTAAAGCCAGTAATAATAAAGGAGTTTATAGCTTTTGTATGTGTCCTGGTGGTTATGTTGTTAATGCATCAAGTGAACCAAATAGATTGTGTATTAATGGTATGAGTTATTCCAAAAGAGATAGTGGTATTGCCAATAGTGCCATTATTGTAACGGTTAATGAAACCGATTATGGCACAGTCTTATTTGATGGCATTAAATTTCAAAGAGCTTTAGAAGAAAAAGCTTACTATTTAGGTAAGGGCTTAATTCCTATAGAAACCTATGGTGATTATAAAAATAATAAAAAACCACAAAATCTCGGTACTTTAGAACCAAAAATAAAAGGAAAATATAATATAGCTAACTTAAATGAACTTTTACCCAATAACTTAAATGTAGCTTTAAAAGAAGGCATCGAAAATTTTGATAAAAAAATAAAAGGCTTTGCTGATAATAATGCTTTACTTTGTGGCATTGAAGCAAGAACTTCTAGTCCAATTAGAATAATTAGAAATGAACACTATGAGTCTAATATTGTTGGCATTTATCCATGTGGCGAAGGCGCAGGATATGCTGGTGGCATTACAAGTGCTGCTATCGATGGTCTTAAAGTAAGCGAGGCTATAATGAATAAATTTAAGCCATTAGAAAAATAGTTTTTAAGTAATACTTGCTTGATTTAATAAATAACCATAATTAAAAAAGATGAACTAGCTATAAAAACTGAGCTAATTATAAAAGATAAAACAAAAAAGGGAGTAAAATAAAAATGGAAACAATAGATATTTTAGATAAAATAATTGCGTATGATAGTAGCCCTCTTACTTTAGAAAATAATCAGGAGTTATTTTCTAAATTCTTTCTTCATGACATGTCAATAAGATATGGCGGTAAAAAAGTAATAAATATTTATAATTATCTTTTATCTTTAAATAAACCTGAAGCTTTACATTATGTCTATTTACAAATATTTAATGATTTTAATTATTATGAACAATATATAACCCAAAGTATTTATATGAATGTAACAAAGGCTAATGATCTATATGTTGATACTCTAGAAGAATTAATTGAATATTACAATATATTAAAAAGTTATGCCTTAAAATATGACATTTCTAATTTAATAAATGAGAACCAATTTGTAAGAGATTATACCGGAACAATGATGATTCTTCTTAATAAAGGCTTCTTTAAGATAAGTTCTGAAAATATTAAAAAAATGATTAACTATATTAAAGATAATTCTTATTTACAAAATGCACTTATTAATGGTTATAAAGATTTTAAATTTCTTGACCAAGAATACATAATAGATTACGTCAAAAGATTTTTAATTAATGCTGATTTGATTGCTGATCTTGATAATGATTATTTACTAATGGCCATGAAAGGAGGCTGGATTAAGGATAAGAATCTTTTCTTAAAAATATTAGATAAAATAAATATTAATTTTTTAGATTTAATCTTGGATAATGGAGTCTCATCATTCGTTGATATTTTAGAGTTAACTTTTCCTAATATTAATGATCGTATCGAAATATTTCAGAAGTTTTATCAAAAATTTTTAGAAGTCCAAGAATATTCATATTTATTAACCTTCATAGTTGGTGATAAACGCAGCAAAGATTATGTTTCGGATGAAGAAGAAAAACTAATTTTAAACAAAAATTGTCTTTATTATCCGATGTACACCGTTGATGAAGATATAGAATATTTTCTTTCTACTAATCCCCAAGGACTATTGTTAGCCAATTTAAAAGAAAATTTAAAAAGGAATGATTGGAGTAAAGAAACTAATCAAAAAGTAAGAGAGCAAACTAAAAAGACTAGTGATTTATGTTTGCATTCTGAAACGGTCATTCCGTTATTTAATTTGTTATTTAAACATCGTACAGGAAAATTAACTTTCATTCATCTTTTTGCTGCTCTTAAAAGAATGATAATCGAATATTTACATGATGATTCGGTTATTGTTTATTTAACCCGTCTTGAAGGCGAGTATGGCGCTTCATCTCCTGAAGATGGAATTATTAAAATTAATGTTTCAAATGTTAAAAAAATGTTTGAGTGCAACAACTACGAAGAAAATCCCGAGGCCCTCCATATTTTAGATACAGTATTTCATGAAGCCAGACATATAATGCAACATCGCTTAATGCAAAAAAAAGATATGAGTCCCGAAATTTATGAGCAATATAAAGAAGAAGTTTTAAAAAGTTTAAATGTTGATTATTATAATAAAAATTATAAAGAAACTTTAAGCGAGATTGATGCCAGACTTACTGGGGCTAAAATGGTCGTTGATTTTTTAAAAGAATATTATCCTTATATGATAAATTGTATTAAGTATTATGATGCTATAGTAAAAAAAGAAGAGGAAAGAATAATTCATAAAAAGAATGTCTTAGAGTTAGCAGATGATGTAACAGTTGATGAGGCTTTAGAAAAAATAATTGCTGTTAATCCTAAATTACTCGAAAAATATCCTGGTTTGCAAAGAGAATACGAGTTAGACGGAACAAAAAAAGAAAAAATTAATCATCAATTATAGCAACTTTTAAATAAAACAAAAAAACTAAATAAGAAAAAATGACACTCAGCAAGTTAAATAATCTTATTTAGTTTTTCTTTTAGTCAATAATTTTCATTTTTATAATTGGTTTATATCTTTTTTGGTCTGCTTTAGTAAAATTATTATCTTCTATTAAAATGATATTGATTACCTTCAAAATAAGTATAGCCAGCATTAAAAGCGGCTTTTTTACTTCTAATATTTTCATCTTTAATACTTGCTACAATAAAGGGAATTGTAGGATACATTTCTAAAAGTTTAATACTTATTTCTTTTTCAAGAGTTTGACCAAGGTGATTGTTTTGATATCTTGAAATAATTCCTAGACAAATTTCAATTTCATCTGGTAGCATCTTGCCATCAATTTCCTCTAATGGGTGAAAATTAGTAAATAGTATACCTTATTGGATTGTTCATATAATAGATGACATAAGTATTTGAAATACCATCATCTTTGTTTCTTATTAAATTATTTGCAATGAAGTCATCTAAATTAGAACATATCTCAGAGGCATCTTTAAATTTTTTTAGAATATCTTTAATGTTTAAATGTTCTGGATTTAAAACATCATAAACTTTAAAGCAAAAATTATCGGTAATTATTTCTTTATTGGTTGACATAGCATACCAGCTTTCTTTCTAATAATACTATAACACACTATGATAGAAAGTGTAAAAAACAATAAGTATAGAAGTAAGACTTACTAAAGTTAATTAAAAAAATTTTAAGTTAGGGATGCATACAGAAATACTATTACTATAAGTATAAGGACAATAGAGTCAAAAAGCATAAAAAAACTAGGCTAAAACCTAGTAATAATCAAATGGTAGCGACGGGGAGATTCGAACTCTCGACCTGCCGGGTATGAACCGGATGCTCTAGCCAGCTGAGCTACATCGCCATTTTTTCCTGACACTTTTTAATTATAGCAAAACTTTTCTTTTTTTGTCAATAAAAACTTGCATTTTTTTTCTAAATAGACTATAATTTAGATATATTTGCCTTATGGGGAAACGGAACGGTGATAAATTTGGAACATTATTTTACAAATAACGAAAACTTAAAAAGTGAATTACGCACAATAAGTTACGAAGTAAATAATGTTCCTTTTTTATTTACTTCAGATAATGGCGTTTTTTCTAAGGATAAAATAGATTTTGGCAGTCTAAATTTAGTTAAAGTTCTTCTTAAGAATTATGATAAAAAGAACGTTAATGCTTTAGATGTTGGATGCGGTTACGGTTTTATTGGAATTAGCCTTTCTAAACTACTTGATAGCAAGTTTGATATGGTCGATGTTAATAACCGAGCAATTCATTTAGCCAACATGAATATTAAGAACAATAAGGTGGATGCAAAAGCCTTTTATAGCGATGCTTTAAGTAACATCGATAAAAATTATGATTTGATTGTGACAAATCCTCCTATAAGGGCAGGGAAAGTAGTAGTGGAAAAGATACTACTTGATTCGTTAAAACATTTAAATGATGACGGCGAATTGTGGTTTGTTATAAGAAAGGATCAAGGAGCCAAGAGTATAATTAATCTACTAAAACCCAACTATGATGTAAATCTAGTTGAAAAGTGCAAAGGTTTTTACGTAATTAAGGCTAAAAATGTTGACAAGGCTAGATAAATTTTATAAAATCGAAAATTGTTGACGTATTTAAAAGGTACTCAAAAAATATTAGGTATAGGGGTGAATGCAAGTGGCATTTAAGACAAAAAAATTTGGAGATCATGCTGAAAGACGCACGTTCAGCAAAATTAAAAACACCTTAGAATTGACAGATCTACTAGAAATTCAAAAGAAATCTTATCAATGGTTCTTAGACGAAGGTATTAAAGAATCTATTGACGATTTATTTCCTGTAGAAAGCTTCACTGGCAATATTACGGTAGAACTTGGAGATTATTATTTTGATCAACCAAGATATTCAATTAAAGAAGCAAAAGAACGTATGGTAAACTATGCGGCACCATTAAAGGTATTAGCAAGAGTATTCATTCATGAAACAGGCGAAGTTAAGGAACAAGAAATATTCCTAGGCGATATTCCTATGATGACAGATGCTGGTACATTTATTATCAATGGCGCTGAAAGAGTTATCGTATCGCAATTAGTACGTAGTCCATCTATTTACTTTAAAAAAGAAGTAGATAAAAACGGACGTCGTGTTATTACATCAGAATTAATTCCTAATCACGGAACTTGGTTAGAATATGAACTTGATGCAAGAGATATTTTATATGTACGTATTGACCGTACAAGAAAAGTACCAATTACGACTTTCCTAAGAGCCTTAGGTCTTTCTAGTGATGAAGATATTTTAGAACTTTTCGGCGAAAATCCTTACATTAAGAATTCAATCGAAAAAGATAGTACAAAGAATACTGATGAAGCCTTAATCGAAATTTATGAAAAATTAAGACCAGGTGAACCAGCTACACTAGATAGTGCTAAGAATCAATTAATTACTAGATTCTTCGATAAATTTAGATATGACTTAGCAAAAGTAGGTCGTTATAAATTAAATCGTAAGCTAAATGTTTTAGACCGTTTGATTGGTTGCACATTAGCAGAAGATATCAAAGATGAAAATGGTAATGTAGTTGCTAGCACTGGTACTTTAGTAACTAAAGATGTACTAGAGACTGTTCGTCCAATATTTAGTAATGGTTACAACATAAAAGAAGTAATGATTAATGAAGAATTAGACGAATACAACAAAGTTCAAACTGTTAAAGTTTATAATAAGAAAGATGAAACTAAAGTTATTGAAATTATTGGTAATGACCCAACTATTGATAGTCGTCGTTTAACTATTTCTGATGTTTATGCATCTGTATCTTATTACTTAGATTTACAAGAAGGTATTGGTCGTGATGATGAAATTGATAACTTATCTAACCGTCGTGTAAGACAAGTAGGTGAATTAGTTCAAAAACAATTCAATGTTGGTATGGCTCGTATGGAACGTGTTATTCGTGAACGTATGACTACCCAAGAAATTGAATCAATTACACCAAAAACATTAATTAATATTAGACCTGTTACAGCAGCTTTAAAAGAATTCTTCGGTTCTTCTCAGTTGTCAAAATTCATGGAACAAATTAACCCAATCGCTGAGCTTACTGATAAGAGACGTTTGTCATCTTTAGGGCCAGGTGGACTTGCCAGAGACCGTGCTGGTATGGATGTTCGTGATGTTAACTCAAGTCACTATGGTAGAATTTGTCCAATCGAATCACCAGAAGGTCAAAATATCGGTTTAATTACATCTTTAGCAAGTTATGCTAAGATTAATGAATATGGATTTCTAATGACTCCATATCGTAGGGTTGTTAATTGTCATGCAACTGATGAAATTGTTTATTTAACTGCTGATGAAGAAGCAGATTATAATATTGCATCCGCTGCCATTAAAATGAGTGATGATGATGAAATCTTAGATGAAAAAGTAATAGCTCGTTTAGATGGTGAGGCTGTTATGGTTAAACGTGAAGACGTTGACTTTATCGATGTTGCACCAAGTCAAATTGTATCTATTACAACAAGTTGCATCCCATTCTTAGAACATGATGATGCCCACAGAGCCTTAATGGGTGCAAACATGCAACGTCAAGCTGTTCCACTATTAACTTGTGAATCTCCTATCGTTGGTACTGGTGTTGAATACATTGCCGCTAGAGATTCTGGTTCAACAATTATCGCTAAAGCTGATGGTGTTGTTGACTATGCTGATGGTAAAAAGATTATCGTCAAAAATGCTAAAGGTACTGATACTTATCACTTAGCAAACTATGAAAGAAGTAACTCTGCTACAACTATTAACCATCATCCAATTGTTAAGAAGGGTGATAGCATTCATCGTGGTGAAGTTATTGCTGATGGTCCATCAACTAAAAATGGTGAACTTGCCCTAGGTAAAAACATGTTAGTAGCCTTTATGACTTGTAATGGTTATAACTATGAAGATGCCGTTGTATTAAATGAAAGATTAGTTAAAGATGATGTTTATACATCACTACATATTGAACACTATGATATTGAATGTCGCGATACTAAGTTAGGACCTGAAGAAATTACTAGAGATATTCCAAATGTTGGTGAAGATGCTCGTAAGAACTTAGATGCTAATGGTATTGTTCGTATTGGTACTGAGGTTAAAGATGGTGATATCTTAGTAGGTAAGGTTACACCAAAAGGTGTTCAAGAATTAACTGCCGAAGAAAAATTACTACATGCAATTTTCGGCGAAAAAACTCGTGAAGTAAGAGATACTTCATTAAAAGTAGAACACGGTGCTGGTGGTATTGTTCATGATATCAAAGTTTATACTAAAGAAAATTCTGATGAACTACCTGCAGGTGTTTCAAAAATAGTTCGTGTTTATATTATTCAAAAACGTAAGATTCAAGTCGGCGATAAGATGTCTGGTCGTCATGGTAATAAAGGTGTTATTTCATTAATTTTGCCAGAAGAAGATATGCCTTACATGCCAGATGGTACTCCAGTAGATATCGTTTTAAACCCACAAGGCGTTCCTTCACGTATGAATATCGGTCAAATTTTAGAATTACACTTAGGTATGGCTGGTAAAAAATTAGGTGTTAAGTATGCAACTCCAGTATTCGATGGTGCAAGCCAAGATGAAATTTATGAACAAATGGCCGAAGCAGGACTTGATCGTGATGGCAAGACTGTATTATATGATGGTCGTACCGGAGATGCCTTTGAAAATCGTGTATCAGTTGGTGTTATGTATATGGTAAAACTACACCACATGGTTGATGATAAGATTCATGCCAGAAGTACAGGACCTTACTCAATGGTTACTCAGCAACCATTAGGTGGTAAAGCACAATTTGGTGGTCAAAGATTCGGAGAAATGGAAGTTTGGGCTCTATATGCTTATGGTGCTGCTAACGTCCTACAAGAAATGATGACTATTAAAGCCGATGATGTTATGGGTCGTGTTAAAGTTTATGAATCATTAGTTAAAGGTAAACCAATCGATGAAGCTGGCATTCCAGAATCATTTAGAGTATTAATTAAAGAATTCCAAGCCCTAGGTTTAGATGTTGAAATTTTAGACCAAAATAACAAGCTAGTTGACTTAAAAGAAATGGAATCTGATGATGAACCAGTTGATGCCTTAAAAATTAAGGAATTAACTAACGAGGTTAATGAAAACCATAATAATGAACCAAAACTAGAAGAACATGATGATGATTATTTAGAAGATGAAGAAGACGAAGATGATGATTTGGATAATTTAGAATTTCCAGAAGACGGAAATATTCTAGAAGAAGAGGAGGATGAAATTATATGATGGATGTAAATAATTTTAGAGGTATTAAGGTATCTATTGCCTCCCCTGAAAAAATCCGTGAATGGTCTTACGGTGAAGTAAAAAAACCAGAAACTATTAACTATCGTACTCAAAAACCTGAAAGAGATGGTTTGTTCTGTGAAAAAATCTTTGGACCAACTAAGGATTATGAATGTGCTTGTGGCAAATATAAACGTTTAAGATATAAAAATGTTATATGTGACCGTTGTGGAGTAGAAGTAACATCAAGTAAAGTACGTCGTGAACGTATGGGACACATTGAACTTGCTGCTCCTTGCTCACACATTTGGTTCTTTAAAGGTGTTCCTTCTAAAATGGGACTTGTTCTTGATATGTCACCAAGGGACTTAGAAGAAGTATTATACTATGTTTCTTATGTTGTTTTAGACCCAGGAAATGTCCCTTTAGAGAAAAAACAAACTTTATCTGATAAAGAATATCGTGCATATTATGAAAAATATGGTAATGCTTTCAAAGTAGGTATGGGTGCTGAGGCTATCCAAACTTTACTAAAAGAAGTAGATTTAGATAAAGAAATTGAAGATTTAAGAAAAGAATTAGACGGTGCTACTGGTCAAAAGAGAATTCGTTTAGTTAAACGTCTTGACTGCTTAGTAGCCTTCAAAGACTCTGGTAATCGTCCTGAATGGATGATTCTAACAGCCCTTCCTGTTATTCCACCAGATTTACGTCCAATGATTCAATTAGATGGTGGGCGTTTTGCTACTAGTGATTTAAATGATTTATATCGTCGTATTATTAACCGTAATAATCGTTTAAAGAAATTACTAGAATTAGGAGCTCCAACTATCATTGTTCAAAATGAAAAACGTATGTTACAAGAAGCCGTTGACTCATTATTTGATAATGGTCGTCATGGTAGAAGTGTAACAGCAGCTGGTAATCGTCCATTAAAGTCATTATCTAGTATGTTAAAAGGTAAACAAGGTCGTTTCCGTCAAAACTTATTAGGTAAACGTGTTGATTACTCTGGTCGTTCTGTTATCGTAGTTGGTCCATCATTAAAGATGTATCAATGTGGTCTTCCAAAAGACATGGCTTTAGAGTTATTTAAACCTCATGTTATTCATGGTCTAGTTGAAAGAGGCCTTGCACACAATATTAAAGGTGCTAAAAAATTAATTGATAATAAAGATGAGTGTGTATGGGATGTTGTCGAAGACGTAATTACTGAACATCCAGTAATGTTAAACCGTGCCCCAACACTACACCGTTTAGGTATTCAAGCTTTCGAACCAGTATTAGTTGGTGGCAAAGCTATGCGTTTGCATCCACTTGTATGTGCCGCATTTAATGCCGATTTCGATGGTGACCAAATGGCTGTACACGTACCATTATCAGAAGAAGCTAAAGCGGAAGCTAGAATCTTAATGTTAGGTGCTAATAACATCTTAAAACCTTCTGATGGTAAACCAATCGTTACTCCATCACAGGATATGATTTTAGGTAACTATTATCTATCTATTGAAGAAGCTGGCTTAGAAAATGAAGGTAAAGCTTATAAGAACTGTAATGAAGCTTTAATGGCTTATGAAAGAAAAGATATTTCTCTACATACTAGAATTGCTATTCCAGTTGCAAGCTTTACACATAAATTGTTTACTGATGAACAAAAAGACAAATATTTAGTTACTACTGTTGGTAAGATTAAATTTAATGAAATTTTACCAGATTCTTACCCATATGTTAATGAACCAAGTGATGCTAATATTACAGGCATTACTCCAGATAGATATTTCTTACCAATGGGTACTGATTTAAAAACTGAAATTGCTAAGATGCCTCTTGCTGAACCATTCGTTAAGAAGACATTAAGTAAATTAATTGCCCAAGTCTTTAAACGTTATAAAACTACTGAAACTTCAGTTATGTTAGATAAATTAAAAGATTTAGGTTTCAAATATTCAACTGTTGCTGGTATTTCTATTTCTATGAATGATATTATCGTATCTGATAATAAACAACAAATCATTGATGAAACTCAAAAGAAAGTTAACAAGATTAATAAAGAGTTCACTAGAGGTTTAATTACTGAGGATGAACGTTATAAAAATGTTTGTGCCTTATGGGCTAAAGCAACTAGCGATATTTCTAACGAATTACAAGCTATTGCTAAGAAAAATACCATGAACCCAATCTTCATGATGATGAATTCTGGTGCCCGTGGTTCTGCTAACCAGT
>ENA-OPXC01000065-OPXC01000065.1-human-gut-metagenome-genome-assembly--contig:-NODE-65-length-92863-cov-11.271970_pt1 | contig 92863 bp, 103 predicted proteins | sample MGYA00241512_ERZ502016 | MGnify/ENA primary metagenome ERZ502016 (study PRJEB25962, sample SAMEA2043043) | human gut metagenome | biome: human gut; feature: human-associated habitat; material: faeces...
TATTGTGATATGCTCTGAAATTACAGATTGTGGCAAATCAGAGCAGAATTGAGCACGTTGTTACTACCTGTTAGTAGTAAAAATGCTAGTAACAGAGAATGAGGTACTACTGCTTTTTTTCACACTTAGCTGTTCTTTAAGTCATATTTATCCTCTATAATTTTATACAAAATATTTAACGGATGATGTACCTTAAAAAGCAACAATTCCAATTCTTCTACAGTACGTATGCTTTTACCTTTAGACACATTCAATCTATTATTAATCATTATCCATTTACGAATAATATTTATGTCTATACTAATCATGTTATTTTTTGGAAGTTCATATGCAATTTCAAAATCTTGTTCTACTTTGCTTTCGAATTTTTTGCTTAAATTTAATATTCTATGTTCAAACCATTCTTTTTTTCTTAATAATTCTGTGAATAAAACTTCTTCATAAATCCATGGAGAAAATGTATACTCCTTTTTTCCTGATAATGTATTTTCTAAAACTGGAACAGAATTATATGTATTAACAAATATTACTACTTCTGATAAGTCCATTACCTGCATTATTGCCGATGTTAACATTGCATGTACATGACTCGTTGTAAGGTTTCTTTTCTGATAATCATATGTCCCATCAGTTTTTTTACACTTTATATCATCAATTTCTTTGAGCAGCCTATCAGCACTCCCCCAATAAAATGCATCAACAAAAACATTTAAATTAAATTCTTTTCCTAACATTCCTGCTATAGCAAATATTAAGTCTTCATCATTATGCGAATATGATATAAATATATCATAATGATCTTTAGCAAACACCTCTTTCAGTAATTTTGTTCCATCCACTGTACCATTTTCAAGATAATTTTTTAATAATCTTCTATATTTATTATTAAAATCTTGTTTATATTGCTTACCTATATTCTCCCATATTTTTATTTGTTGTGAAACATTATATTTCAAAACATTTCCAAATTCCCCGTTTGTCAATTTTAAATCAAACGCTTTATACACTATCGTTTAGCCCTCACTTTTATTTTATTAGCAATTATATCTATTCTTTTGTCATATGCATCATTAACATATTTTTCTGGATTTTTGACAAAGTCATCCCATTTTACTAAAACACAATATCTCTGGTTTTCATTCCAACAACATCCATCATGTGGTTCTATGTAATAATTTTGACTAAACTCTCGAATCACTGTATCATCATCTATTTTTACGTAATTGTGATTGCCGCCACACAAAGAACACTTATATGATACCTTATAAATCTTTCCATACATTTCAGGCGTTACTACTCCTAAAACTCCATTTCTTGTATTATTTTTTCCATTAAAAAGAGAGGCTTGAAGTTCCCTGATTATAAAATAGTTTTTCTTCCGTCCCAAATAATCGCATCCCTCATTTTCCGATGAATGTGTCCCAATCAAACAAATAGTTACTGTAGAATCTTTCAGATACTCATTTCGTATTACTTGCATGATATAATCTCCATTTTCACTGTCTATTACCTTATCCAAAGTTTTATCAATAATATCCTCTTTTGAAAATAATGTTACAAGTTTTTCTTTATAATAAATATCTTCTTTTTTAAAGCTAACAAAACATTTATGTCCCATAATCGTTCCTCCTACTACTCATGCTCCCAAAGATACTTTGTCACGATCTTCTGAATATACCACAATATTAACACATCCTTGTATCTTTTCTTCATACAATTCAAATAACGATGCCATAATCTCTAAAGAATCTTTCCTTGTGATACCAGTCCTAGATTGCCCCGTTCCCAACAGCGGAATATATATATCAAATCCATTTCCTTTTTTGTCATAATAATTTATGAGTTTCGTAATTGTCTCCACTAATTCTTCTTTTGTATTTTGTGCATTATTATTTTCATCGAATTCCGACAGTGCCAACAAATAGAATACTGTATTACCATATTCATACTGTGCTATAGTTCCTTTGCTATAACATTCTAATTTTCCTCTCGCTTTAACATTCCTACTTAATACTTTCATCGGGCTAATTCCCTGTAATTTCAGGCTATTACTGATTTTGGCATCAATATCAGATATTTCAACATTTCTATCTTTCATACATTTAAGCCATCTTCCATGTATCGTTGTTGGGCTTACTAATGGCTTATTGACCATAGAAAGATTTTCGTCCACAATTGTGTCAAATGTCGTATTTACACCAACAACAACAATTTTTTTCTTTTCTTTAGTATTAAACGCTGTTTTCCATAAATCTCCATACCTTAAAACCAATTTTCCTTTTATAACCACAATCTTCTTATAGCTCATAACTTTAACAACTGCATAAAATACTGCTAATAATATCAAAATCGTCATTGTTAAAATTTTACTACTACATGATTTTATTTTTAAATCACTTGTATCAAAAAAAAGGAAGAATGCCGATGCTATTCCAAAAACAACACCGCATGCTATTTTGAAGTATTCTAAGAATAGCTTTCCATTTATTTGTATTTTTTTCAACATAATATTTGTCCTCCTATTCTGTAGTAATTATTCAGTATGTTATTTTATTATAACATACATCATTATTTTTTCATAGAAAAAATGCCCCAATCTAAGCAAACCTAAGCCAGAGCGTCATCCCATTTCCATATTATACAACTTTAAACATCTTCTGCGACATTGGTTTCTCCTTCTTCTGCTCAACCTCCGCCTGTGCCTTCCTAAACTCTTCCATCCGTTTCAATTCTTCCTCGGCATCATCAAACCCAATATGCGTGTACACATTCATGGTAACGCTAATATCCGAATGCCACATGAGGTACTGCAACGTCTTAGGATTCATTCCCGATTTTGCCATATTCGAACAATAGGTATGTCGGCATACATGAGGCGTGATGTTTGGCATCTGCACCCGGTAGATGTCATTGTATCTACCGACCATATGGTTGAAGCGGTGCTGCCAGTGCATCGCAACAAGTGGCATTCCATTATCACCGTAAAACAGGAATCCGCTATATCCATCTATGGACTTCTCCACTTTCGGTGCATTTCTGTCCTCAATGATCGCCTGAAACATTTGTGCCACATCCTCTGTAATCGGCAACGCTCTTGTTCCTGCATCCGTCTTTGTGGTTTCTATGATAGATATACCGCATATTCGATGTTCTCTGCAACTGATGGTCGATATTCACAGTTTTGTTCTGCAAATCAATGTCCTTCAGCATCAAGCCACAAAATTCTGATATTCTCATTCCCATATGAAAGAGTATGTACACCACTTCATAGTATTTGCAGTACACCACATCGTCATGCACAAACTTTAAGAACTTTCTCATCTGATTTTTTGTGATTGCCTCTCTTGTGACTGCGTCATTTACTAATACTCCGGCAAGCTGAAATCCGAATGGATTCTTTACCAGAATGTCATCATCCACCGCCATCTGAAAGGCCGGGTGCAACACTCCCCGGATGGTATGAATGGAACTGTAGCTTTTCCCATCTTCAAGCTACAATTTTATAAGGAATAACTTTGCATCGGAAGTTTTCACACTTCGTATCGTCTTTTTGCCAATATTTCCTTCGCAAGTAATCTCTGCACTGTAACGTATCCATGTTTCGTGCTTTGCCTTACTCCGGTCTTTGTTTTCAAATATAGATCTACCAGTTCACATACTGTCATCTGCCCTTACGCTTTCTCCCGGTCTTAATACTCTGCATTTGGAGTCCCACCTTGTCTGTCCTCTTCCTGCCTTTGCCATTATACCCGCCTTCTGAATATTAATTAGTACCTTTTTCTTTTGTGTATATCAAAATAGTACTACAAATGAGTTCCAATATATTTCTCCCTATATTTTAGTAAAAATTAAATAAAATACTGTATGTTAATTCACGAATGTGGTAAAATACCTATCACAAGGAAGATTGGAGATTATTACTATGACAATGGAAGAAAAAATAGCAAGAATTAATGAATTATATCATAAATCCAAAGAAACAGGGCTTACTGAAGAAGAAAAAGAAGAACAAGGAAGATTAAGATGGGATTATATTAACAGCATTAAAGCAGGAATCGGAGCACACCTTGACAATATGTCAATTAAGTATCCTGACGGAACCATTAAAAAGGTTAAGAAGTCAAATATTATCCAAGATAAATAAGTATATGGTTGCTAAAAAAATCAGGTTTTGCAATGGCTGAAGCTGATTGCGATTTGTATATTATTTCCCGGAATTTTCTTTGAATCCGGCTCAGCAGAAATTAAGAAAGGCGATTGAAGTAAATACCTAACATTTGATAAATTATCTGTCAACGCTCAGATTTCTTTCGAATGTTCTAAGTAGACTAGCAATATCTTTTTCATCAAATTCTGCTTTTAAATTTTTAGGACTCATAAAATTCATGACTGTTTTTCTTGTCTCAAGTAAATCGTCCCAAACACTTGTATACTGATATACTGAATCATATCCGTGTAAAGGAGTTTTTTCAATATCGTGATTGCCGTCTTCAGTTAATACAAATTTAAAACCTCTGTTACTATCCATTTCAAGTCCTGTCATTGCAGTAAAGTGTTCATCCATCTCTTTGATTTCCGGATTTGGGGTACCTCCTTTTTCTAAGTTTTTTTTCTCAACTTCAAGCTTTGAATTATATAATTGCTCAGCCATTTCATCAAACCATATTTTAGACTCATCTAAGTTCGGATTTAATGTTGATTTGTCAAAATCCGGGGCGAGCTTAATTAAAATCATACTCATGTAATATGGAATTCAATTCGGAGTTCAGCTTATCAATAATATGCTTTAATGTATCCTTTGGATTTTTATCAAATTCTTCTTTAAATTCTTCTGTATAAGATATTGCAGAAATACCTTTATCAAAAATATTTTTAGGAATGTCTTTCAGATATTCAATCCTTGGTGAAAGATATCCCCATATAGCTTTAAGCTGCTTTTCTTTTTTTCCTTTGACAATTTTTAATTTCCTTTCTATATGTAAACAACAAACTCTAATCGAAAAATGCACTATTTCTGGATGTATCTTCAAGGTTGCAGGGCAAGCGGGTCTAGGATTATCTACCCTTTCGGCTGTTTTCCGCCTTTTGGGTAGAGATTTCCAACCGGCGGCACCGGGTTTCTCTACCCTTTTTGGCCGATTTTCGCCTTTTGGGTAGAGATTTCCAACCGGCGGCGCCGGGATTTTCTACCATTTTCGCCTGTTTTCCGCTATTTGGGTAGAGATTTACAACCGGCGGCACTGGGATTCTCTACCCTTTTCGGCCGATTTCCACCTTTTGGGTAGAGATTCCCAACCGACGGCACTTGGAACCTGATGAATTCCAAGAGCAGGATGAAATCCGGACGCAACAAAACTTCCAGTTACGCCCTAAGTATATCAAGAGTGTGTGCCGAAGCTCCAAGGATATCCTGACGTTCGCATATTGAAAGATGATATTTTATAAACATTTCAAATTCTTCCTCCGTCAGTCTATTAAGCTCCTGTCGCATGAAATCAGCTGCGCCGTCAGGGGTAATTATCTGTATTCTTTCAAGCCCCGCAGCTTCATTAAGTCTGTTAATAGTTTCAAGCCTCATATAATCATATAAATCCTTTTCTTCTGAAAGTATCTGGAAATCCTCTGTCAGTTTTCCCTCTTTAATGCTTTCAAGGATATGCTGCTTCTTAAAACCGTATGTTATTACACCATATTCATTCATTATGTATGCCACAAGGATGGTTCCACCTTTTTTACATACTCTTTTTGCTTCATTAAGAGCTTTTAACTTATCTTCAAAAGTAAAAAGATGGTACATCGGTCCAAATAAAAGAACCACATCATAGTAATTTTCAGGATATTTCTTGAGATTAAGTGCATTGCCCTGTTTAGCGATTACATTACTGTTTTTTGCTTTTAAAAGACCAAGATTATGTCTCACAAGCTCTATCGCTGTCACTGTATATCCTTCCTCTGAAAGCGGTACTGAATACCTGCCTGTACCCGCACCTATATCCAGGATATTGATGTCTGCCGGATTATCACATTCAGGTATATATTTATGTATATACTTCATAGAAGTTATATATTCTACCCTGCCGTGACGGGAATCCAGTCTTTTTTCTTCGTTGAATTTATTGTAATGGGCTTCTATTTCATTCATGGTTTTTTCTCCTGTTATTTTGAAAATATTTTCTGAGAAGCAGGACAGTTACAACGCCTGTTACAAATTCTGCAACAGGGAACGCAAGCCATACTCCCGTTATACCAAATATTGATGAAAGAACCAATGAGCTTATCACATTCATGACAAATCCTCTCATTATGGATATTAAAAAAGTCCTGCCGGCCTGTTCCGTGGCCCCGAAAAATGCCGCGCATACAATATTTAATGAGGCGAAAATAAATCCGATAAAATATATTCTCATTCCCGGATAAGCAAGACTTGCAAGTTCAACAGAATGTTCACTGTTGAAAAGAGCCACACAGTAATCCGTAAATCCGTATATAATTCCTACAATTATAAGTGCAAATGCCAAAGCTGTAATTACAGCTTTCTTCAGGTACGAGGCAACTTCCTTATCATTACCCCTGCCAAAAGATTCACTTACAAGAGGCTGTGTTCCCTGTGCAATACCGTTAAAAATAGCTGCACCTACAAGGGCAAGATTGGCAATAAGACCATAAGCAGCAACTCCTGTATTGCCTGCTATCCTAAGCAGGATAAAGTTAAAAACAGTTGTTGTAACCGCTGAAGAAATCTCTGCCACAAAGGATGCAACCCCAAGCTGGCAGGATTTGAATAACAGCTTTATACTTGGCAATGAAGGAATAAATTTTATTCTGTTTATTTTTTTAAAGAAATGGATTGAACAGATCAGTATACTTATGATAGGCGATAAAGATGTTGCAAGTGCCGCACCGTTCATGCCCATTCCCATTGGAAACATAAATACATAATCAAGTATAATATTGGATACACAGCTTGTAAGCGTGGCAATCATAACAAGTTTTGAATCATTGTCATTTCTAACAAACCCCGTAAAGGTATAATTAACCATAAAAGCCGGTGCAAACGCCAGAAAAATTCTGTTATAGCCTCTTCCAAGTTCAATTATTTCCTTGTCTGCACCCATTACTGCCATTACTTTATCGGTAAAAAATACACCTGCAGTCATGAATATAAGTCCGATTAAAATTTCAAAAACAACAGCATTACAAAAATATCTGTTCTCGTCCTTGTCTTTTCGTTCCCTTGCTATTGCATACCTTGTTGCCGAACCTATTCCAATCATGGCAGCGATTGCGAATATAATCCCATATAGCGGAAGTGCAAGGTTTAAAACTGTTATTCCGTCAGTTCCCTCTGCTCTTGATATAAAAAATGTGTCCGCAATGATGTAACAGGACATACCAATCATTGCAAAAATATTCTGTGATACGTACTTAAAAAATTTATTGTTCTTTTTCATAATCTTTTTCCCTTAAAGTCAGTCCATTCATTATAATGTGCCTTATATATTTTTTCAACTCATATTTATCCATTAATCATCTTTACAATCCAGTATATAAGGCCAAGAATCCATGAGGACAATACACCGTATAATACAACCGGTCCGGCAATTTTAAATATCTGGCAGCCTATTCCGAATACCTGCCCTTCTTTCTTAAATTCTATGGCGGGTGCGGCTACGGAATTGGCAAAACCCGTAATTGGCACAAGTGAACCTGCCCCACCGTATTTCGTTATTTTGGGATATATTCCAAATGCCGTCAATACTACCGAAATGAAAATTAAAGTTATGGATACCCATGTTGATGATGTTACCTTATCCATATCAAAAAAATATGTGAAGACATTCCTTAGGCCCTGACCCATTGTACATATTATGCCGCCTGTTAAAAAAGCTCTTAACATCTGGCTTAAAAGATTATGAGTCGGTGTAACTGTCTCCACATATTCGTTATATCTTTTTTTTGCTTCCTTATCCATTGCAACCTCCTTTTTATGGATATTATGCAATGAAGAGGATATAATTATTCAGTTTTTTTACGTTTTCCGTAAATATCCGCAAGGTTAAGCCTTAATGCATTGGTTACAACACAAAAGCTGCTAAGACTCATGGCTGCCGCCCCAAACATAGGATTCAAAGTAAGTCCAAGTCCTACAAAAACACCTGCTGCCAGAGGGATTCCTATGGTATTATAGAAAAATGCCCAGAAAAGATTTTCGTGTATATTTCTTAAAGTTGATTTACTAAGTCTTATTGATGCTGCAACATCCGTAAGCCTGCTCTTCATAAGTACAACGTCTGCTGCGTCTATTGCTATATCGGTTCCTGCACCGATTGCGATACCGATATCGGCTCTCGTAAGGGCAGGTGCATCATTAATTCCGTCACCAACCATCGCAGTTCTGCCTTTTTTCATAAGTTCCCTGATAACATTTTCTTTACCGTCCGGAAGAACTCCGGCTATTACTTCGTCAACTCCGGCTTCTTTGCCGATAATTGCCGCTGTCTTTTCATTATCGCCTGTAAGCATTACCACATGGATACCCATTTTCTTAAGTTCGCTTACTGCCTTATGGCTGTCCTCTTTTATTATATCAGCAACAGCGATGGTTCCTATATAATGGTTATCTTTTGCAAAAATAAGCGGTGTCTTTCCTTCATTTGATACTTTATCGGAAATATTTTTTAATTCCTCCTTATCGGCAGTATGCCCTGAAATGAATCTGTAATTTCCGCCCATAACGATTACACCGTCTATTTCTCCCAAAAGGCCATTTCCAGGAAGTGCACTAAAGTTTTTGACCGGACTTATGGTTATTTTACGCTTTTCAATCTCCTGATTAACCGCACCTGCCAAAGGATGCTCACTATTGTACTCAAGGGAACCTGCTATGTGCAGAAGTTCCTCTTCCGTTATGTCCTTTGCAGGATATATGCCTGTTACAACAGGCTTGCCTTCTGTTATTGTTCCTGTCTTATCAAGAGCAACAATCTTAAGTTTTCCTGTTTCTTCAATGGCGGCAGCGTTTTTAAACAAAATACCGTTTCTGGCACCTTTTCCGTTGCCTACCATAATAGCAACAGGTGTTGCAAGTCCCAGGGCACATGGACAGCTTATTACAAGTACCGATATTCCTCTTGCAATGGCAAATCCGGCACTCTTACCTATTAAGAGCCACACAATTATTGTTACGACCGCTATTGCTATTACCGTGGGAACAAATATACCCGATACCTTATCGGCTATTCTTGCTATATGAGGTTTGGTCGCCGAAGCGTCACTTACCATTTTAATAATCTTTGAAAGTGCTGTATCTTCGCCTACCCTTAATGCTTTACAGGTTATAATGCCCGACTGGTTAATGGTTGCAGCAGATACTTTGTCATCCGGCTCTTTATCTACAGGAATACTTTCTCCCGTCAATGAAGATTCATTGACTGCACTGTGTCCGTCAATTACAACACCATCTACAGGAATACTTTCTCCCGGTCTTACGATAAATATGTCGCCTTTTACGACTTCCTCAACCGGAACATTAACTTCTTTGCCGTCTCTTATGATATTGGCTGATTTAGGAGCTAACTCCATCAATCCTTTTAAGGCATCCGTCGTTTTGCCTTTTGAATATGCCTCAAGCATTTTTCCGAGGGTTATCAGTGTAAGAATCATTGCGGCTGATTCAAAGTAAAATTCCATCATATACTTTTCCACAAGTTCCATATCACCTGCAACCTGTGCTTTAGTCATGGCAAAAAGTGCAAAAGTACTGTAACCGAAAGCTGCCGTAGCTCCGAGAGCAACAAGGGTATCCATATTAGGAGCACCGTGTATAAGGCTTTTATAGCCTGATATAAAGAACTTCTGGTTAATTACCATTATAATAACCGTAAGAAGTAACTGGGTAAGTCCCATGGCTATATGGTTTCCATCATAGAACTTAGGAAGTGGGAAGCTCCACATCATGTGACCCATTGAAAAATACATAAGTATCAATAAGAAAACAAGTGATGTGATAAATCTTGTCCTCATAGGTCTGATAGGTGATTCCGTGGAGGTATCCTCTGCTTTTTCTTTATTTTTTATGGATGAGGCCCCATAACCTGCATTTTTAACAGCTTTAATAATATCGCTATCTGCTGCACTGCCTTCAACACTCATGGAATTTGTCAGCAGATTTACTGAACACGATGTTACGCCTGATACCTTTGATACCGCCTTTTCCACCCTGGCACTACAGGCGGCGCAACTCATTCCTTTTATGTTATATTGCTTCATATATCAGTTATTCCTTCCGAAAAGCGTAAATTTTTTCTTTTCGTATTCTTCTGACGATATGCCCTTAAGAGTATATCCGGTTTCTCCTATTACACTTTTAATCCTGTCTTCATCAAGAGGCTCATCTGAAATAATTTCTGTCTCACCTGCCGAATGTGATGAGTTTACTTTCTTTACTTTAAAATTATTTCTTATTGCTGTGTTGATATGGCTCTCACACATACCGCACATCATTCCGTCGATTTTTAATGTTGTCTTTATCATAATAATTCTCCTTTATATTTGTTTTGTCATGTTTGATTATAATTAGTATTGTAAAAAAAGGGTGTATGTTATACACCCCTTTTATTTCAGCCGGACAGACTTATATCCGGTTATCGTCTGGACTTATGAAATTTTAACCATTCGGAACAGGAATTAATAAATTCGGAATTAGTAGGCCTCTTGGTACATGAACCAAAGATTTCTTTACCTTCGCGGGTCTTCATTATGCTGTCTCTCTTAGACCACGCTGTCTCTATGCCGTATCTTATATTACGTTCAACATTGGTAGGAGATGTTCCGTAACGTTCCCCTATCTTAGGATAAATATCCTTGGTTATGGAAACTATCGCATCCGGTTCCTCCAATGTGATTATTATAGCATCTATAGCATACTTGTAACCTATCATCTTGGCAGGCATTCCAAGTTTACGTATCAGTGATGAGGTCTCATTCTCAACACTATATGAAGTATCATTCTGCATATATGAAGACTCTGCAATACTTTTCTTAGGTTCAGAGTCACATAACTGTCTGATTCTTCTGATTAATGCGCCTTCGTCAAAGGGCTTCATAAAGAAATATGATGCTCCCGAATCAAGTGCCTGCGTTACTATATCTTCCTTACCTGCTGCCGACACAATTATAAAATATGGTACTTTACCATTATTATCCTCTCTTACGGCCTCCATAACGCCAAGCCCGTCCACTATAGGCATAACAAGATCCAGAAGTACAACATCCGGCTCATGCTCTTTAATTAACTCTATTGTCTCCCTGCCGTTAGATGCGGTTGCAAGTATCTCAAAGTCCTTCTGGTCTGCAATTCCGTCCACTAACATTTCCCTGACCAACGAGTTATCATCTGCCACTATTATTCTTATGTTTTTTTTCATACTACACGTACCCTTAAATATCCTTCTTCTATAGCACCTATGATAACATAAAACATGCCTTTATAACAAGGTTTTAATTACATTTATTATATTAAAATAATTGTCATTAACTGTCTCTATTTTTTCTTTAACACCTTCAAGGCTTCCCGCACGGAGAATTTCACATACTTCGCATACCGTACCTGTAAGTCCGTCAAAGCCTAAATTACCTGTAAGTCCTTTTAACGTATGGCAGGCTCCAAAAGCTGCCTGCACATCTCCTTTCTCAACGGCATATTTCATATCTTCAAAATTAGTATCATCTCCGAATCTTTTAAGATACTTTACATACCTGTCCTCACGTCCCGAAAACCGCTCGATAGAGCCGTTTACATCCACATTAAAATTCATAAGTTCTTTTTTCCAGTCTTGCATCACTCTTCTCCTATCATATGTTTTTTTATAACGGAATAAAATAATTCCAGATTAACAGGTTTGGTTATATGGTCGTTCATTCCGGCCTCTTTTGATTTCTGTACATCTTCTGCAAAAGCATTGGCAGTCATAGCAATGATAGGAAGTTTTCTTACATAATCATCGTCAAGTGCTCTTATCTTTCTTGTTGCTTCGTATCCATCCATCACAGGCATCTTAATGTCCATAAGAACACAATCATAGCTATGGTTCTGTTTAATTCTGTTATAGGCATCAAGCCCATTTCTGACACTGTCATATTTTATCTCAACATCATCAAGGTAATCACTTATGATATCAATATTAATCTCATTGTCTTCAACAATAAGTATCTTTCTGCCTTTGAATATGTTTTTGTCCTTTTTAAGCCTTGCCTTATTCTTCTTGTCAGAAAGAAGTTTCCTTAAATCCGAATTAAATACGGGTTCAGATATAATTTTTTTAACACCAAGTTTTTCAAATTTAGGAATATCTTCTTCCATATCATACGATGTAACCACTACAACTTCCTTATGGCCCTTGGTTCCTATATATTCCTTTATCTCGTTATATGTGTTATTTTCGTCACTTTCAATATAGAACACCTTATAATCTTCAATATCATATTCCATCTTATCTTCGTCATCTGCTTCTGTATGTTTAAGCGGAATGGTTACAGTAAATTCGGAACCTACATTAAGTTCACTTTTAACATCTATATTTCCACCAACAATTTCAATCAGCTGTTTGGTAATTGACATTCCAAGCCCTGTACCTTCAACACCGCTTATAGTTGTGTCCTTGGCTCTTTCAAAAGGCTCAAACATCCTTTTAACGAAATCTTCTGACATACCGATTCCGGTGTCCGATATTTTTATTATATAATTTGAAAGATCAGTTATTTCTGTAGGCTGTTCTTCAATGCTTAACGATACAAGTCCATATTCTTTTGTATATTTTATCGAATTACCCAGAAGATTAATTATTATCTTATTAAGGGTAGACTTATCGGAAAGCACTATCTCATTTTTTACATTTTTTGCGTATACCTTAAATTTAAGATGTTTTTCCTTAATCTGTCCCTGAACCATGGTAGCCACACTATGAAATAAATCTGCAAGGGACAACGGACTTTCATTTACTACAACCTTACCACTTTCTATATATGACATATCAAGTATGTTATTTACCAGGTATAAGAGAATCCTACCGGAACTCTTTATTTTCATAAGATTACTGTATACACGCTGTCTGTTTTCTATATGATTAATTGCCATATCGGTCATGCCGATAATTGCATTGAGAGGAGTTCTTATATCATGGGACATATTTGAAAGGAAATTACTTTTTGCTTCATTAGCTCTGTTGGCAGCATCTGTCGCCTCCACAAGCTGCTTATTTCTTTTTAATTCCATATCCCTTTCTTCATGGATATCTTTTAAGGCATAGACGGCTTCCATCGTATGTCCGTCACAGAATTTAGTAATTTTTATATCAAGACGTACCCATTTATATTCATTATCAACAAGTCTTCTGTATTCGCAATATATCTCATCTTTACCATTTGCCATCATTTCATCGAGATATTCCCTTGAATTACATCTGCGTATATTCATCTCATCATCAGGATGGGCAATTCTTGAAACGTATTCATCAGTAAATTCCTCTATTCTCTGCGTCCTTTCAAAAATATCGCAAAGGTCAACCGGCAGACGGAGTGTTTTGATTGTTCCTGCCGTAAAATCAAAATAATACATACCGAAATACGCATCACCTAATGTATAAAGGACAGTCCTCGTCATATCGTATTCTTTATTTAAAGAAATAAGGTTTGTCCTGTTAGCAACACGTTCATCATTATCCATTATAAGCAGTAAAAGCCTGTCTCCGCCCGGAAGATGGATATTGGTTGCCATTCCATCATAGAAATGTTCATTACTGTCCTCGTCTATTGCCTGAAATTCACATTCAGCAAATCCGCTGTACATACTGCCGGCTTTTTTTAATGTGCTTTCAAATTCATCATAATCGTCTTTATTGATAATTGTCCTGAAATTGTCCATAAGATTCCCGAATGAACCTTTTCTGGCAATTCCTTTTATATGTTCAACTGTATATACGGACTCGTATTCATCCTTTTCGGTATCAATAATCAATGCTGCAATAAATACTTTGGATAATGCAGTCTCACTTACTATACCACGGTTCTCTGATTCGATTTTTTCCGTACATTCTTTGACCGCATATACAACGTATGGGCTGTCTTCTGTATAATTAGCATCTTTGGCTACTTTAATTTCAATCCATTTGCCGTTGATTTCCTTAAAATATTTGGTTATAACATCATCATTATATTTAAAATATTCCTTAACCGCTTTATGGGTTATTGTGGAATGAAGTTCACTTCTGAATGACGGGTCAACATATACTTTGCCATATATTGAATAATTTTCATTAATAAACTGTGTTATGTAGAGACCATCCGTACCATCTTCGTTATTGAGCAGTACCTCTTTCTTACCATTGTCAAGATTAACCCTGCATATCATCTGATATGTCTCTGTCAATCCTGAAATTGTCTCCTGAAGATTCTTCACACGCTGGTAATTCTGCATCTCTTTATCAAATATAACAACGCCTGCCATAAAAAGATTATCATTATACTCGTCTTTAACGGGCATAAATTTCAAACCTCTCCATTCTCCGTCATTCATCTGATAGTTGACCTGATATGGTCCGCTTTCGTTAATTCGTCTTATTATATTGTTAATATCCGATTCTCTTCTTACTTTAACCCGGTCTTTCCCGCATACATAATTATTGCAGTAATCTCTTATAAGTTCCGTATAATCGCTAAAGCTTTCGGAATACTTCGTAAGCGTACCGTTGGAATACAATATATTATATTTTCCTGTATTACCGTTTACCATAAATACGGAATAATACTGCCTGTAAAAGCCATCAAGAATAATCGTTGTATCAGAATCCGCATCCGGTGAGACATTTTTGTCAAAGTATGCTATAACCGCATCCTCATTTTCAAAATTCATCCTATAGAAAACACCTGTAAGATTATTTTCACCGTTACAGGTCATTCTGAACCTGACCTTTTTCTTATTGCCGATAACTTTCTGCAATTCATTCCTGTTTCTGAAAAAATTCATAGCTTTCAGATTAACAAGTACTTTTTGTCTTGCTTCATCATTCATATAAATAATGTTGCCGTTGTTATAATCCACCACCACAATGGCAAAATCATCTATCAGATTAAAAAATGCTCTCATATCATCCATAAGTAATCTTCTCCTTACGGATATTATACTTAAGAACTGAAATAAAATAAAGCCCCCAATCCTTTTCCAAGGGCTAAAAAAAACAAAATAATTACAAAACCTGTCCTAAGCCTTGCTCTTCTTGAAAAAACAGGTATCCCTTTTACCGCTTCCGCAAGTGAAATGAGAAAACATCCCGTATACATACCGGCAAATACAGAAAATACCACCCATACTGCCGACGGAAGAAATTCATACGGAGTAAATGTAAAAAATGCATTTCCTACCGTAACCCCGGTTATGACAAGGTTCTCGTAAAACCTTTCTCTGCCTGCCGTATGGGTAAACTGTACTATTCTGCTAATAACCCCAACGGTCATAAATAACGCGAAATATCCGCAGGAAGTCACAAATCCTGCTCCCAGTGAAAAAAGGACAATCAGCAAAAATTCATTCCACATCATCTGCTTTTTCCTCTCTTTCGCTGTTATTTATTATGGTGGTGTTAATATCATCTTCATATAGTCTCATCTGTATATCAAGAGGGGTTGGATCTTTCACAGACTTTCTTTTTCCGATTCTGTTATAAAAAATCATAATTCCCAGAAAAAGTCCCAGTGAATACATCACCTGCTGCAAAAACACGGCTTTATTGTCCCCCGTAACCCATTTACTCATTGTCTCAAATATACCATTAATGTCCACATCATTGTCATAAGCCATGATTGCAAAAGCACTTCCGCAGAATATAACAACGGAAGCAAGTATAACTTTCAGGAAATCAGTTACCTTGTTCTGCTTTTTTTCCTTTTTGTAAGACACAACAAACTCCGGTCCGCCAAGGTTAATTAACTCTGTCCCATTTACGTTTTCTTCAATTACAGAAAACACTTTTATTGCTGTTACCACATATCTTCTGCTTTCTGTTTCAGGTACGTTTATTATGGGTAAAGACTTTATTTTTGCCTGTATGGAATTATCTTTACAATATACAGATGCAATGTCTCCAATCGTTATTTTCCTGCTGCTTACTTCACTGCTTTTTTGAAAACTGATATAGACCTTGTCCATTTATACCTCCATATTTTTACGCATCCTGAGCAAAATTTTTTTCTCCATGCGTGATACCTGAACCTGGGATATTCCCAGTATTTTTGCAACCTCCGACTGGGTTTTTTCCTGAAAATATCTCATTTCTATAATAGTTTTCTCATCTTCTTCCAAAATATTCATGGTTTCTTCAAGCATGACATGATTCATAATTTTATCATGGTCACTTTCTTTGGCTGATGCGGCAAGTTTATCTACTACATATATCTGATTACCGTCGCTTTGATAAATTGTCTGGTAAATTGATTCAACATCTTTTGATGCTTCCATCGCTACAACAATATCCTCAGTGCAGATTCCCGTTTCTTTGGAAATCTCTTCAATGGTTACCTCTCTTTTAAGTTTTTGTGACAGATAATCTTTTGCCTGGTTGATTTTCCAGCCGTTCTCTTTTATGGAACGTGATATTTTGATTATTCCGTCATCCCTTATAAATCTTTTGATTTCCCCGCTTATCATAGGCACGGCGTAGGTCGATAACATTACATCCATATTCAGGTCGAACTTATCAATGGCTTTAATTAATCCTATTGTTCCTATGGAAACAATGTCATCCATTTCATAACCTCTGTTGGCAAAACGCTTTGCAATACTGTAGACAAGCCCCATATTATGCATTACAAGCATATCTCTGGCTTCTTTATTCCCTTCATGGGCAAGAGCAATAAGTTCTTTGGTATGATCCATAAATCACACCTCCAATTACTCCGTTATTCTCCCGAATGTTTTTTTCATGATCACGGTTGTGCCTCCACCTTTTTCAGACACCACCTGAAGTTCATCCATAAACACTTCCATAAATGTAAATCCCATGCCTGAGCGTTCATGCAGCGCATCGGTTGTATACATAGGTTCCATTGCCTTTTCAACATCAGCAATTCCTTTTCCAAAATCTTTTATCATAACTTCCATTGTATTATTCTCAACAGAACATTCGATTATTATTTTACCGCCATTTCCACCGTAACCGTGAATAACAGAATTGGTTACAGCCTCTGAGACCGCTGTTTTTACGTCATTAATTTCCTCTAATGTAGGGTCAAGTCTTGTTACAAATGCCGCTACGCACACTCTGGCAAATCCTTCATTTTCCGATAATGCTTCCATTTCCATTTTAAATCTGTTCATTTTGTCCTCCTTCATTAACAAAGCAATCCATTTCCCTGCTGGTTTTTAATATTTTGAATAATCCTGACATTCTGAATATTCTTTGTACACCCTGTCCTATATTGCTTACATATATTTCTCCTCCGATTTCTTTTATCTTTCTGTATCTTCCCATCAGCAGTCCTATTCCTGCACTGTCCATAAAGCTCACATTTCTGAAATTAAAAGTTATTGTATGTACCTTCTGACCGTTAATTTTTTTGTCTATCTCATCTCTTATCATTTCGGTAACGTGATGATCAAGGTCACCACCCAGATTAACTATAAGGATGCCTCTCCTTATAACACATAAATTATTCATATTCTCCTCCTGAAAAATAATAAAGCGGAGCATATAATCTGCTCCGCCGTGTAACGTGGTTTATTCTTAAGTAATATTGTTTTCTTCCATATATTTGGTTATGTCTCCGGTAAACTTAGAATTACCGAACTTGTTTTTCAAAATATCGGCATATTCCTTACCCTTGTCATTTTCATTAAGCCTGAAATGGGACATTGCAAGATAATAAATCGCCTCATCCGATTCAGGATTAAACTTGTATGATAATTCAAGATACTTGACTGCAGTTATGTAATCTGACTTGTCATAAGCATTAGAGCCTGCTTTAAGATATGTTTCCGCACCACTGTTGCAGTTCTCGTCAAGCAATGTGTAAAGCGATTTAGCCTTGTCCGTAGGAAGTTTGGTAACATCTATCTTAGCAAGTTCCACCATAGTATTGTCAAAATCATCATCAAGATAATATGAAACAGCATCAATAAGTCCTGCATACATATTAACCGAACCCGAATCACCTGCATATCCGGCAAGTTCATCTTTAACGGTCTTAAGCTCGTCCTTGGCCTCGCTTAACTGTTTTTCAAGGTCAGTTATTCTGACGGACTGGCTTGACATACTCTCACTGTACTGTTTTATGGTGTCATTGCTTTCCTTCTTGGCGTTCTGGACCTTGGACGGTACTACAAGGAACCATACAAGTGCAACACCTATAATAACTCCAAACAATATCTGGACAACGGTAAGCATACCGCTTGACGGCTCTTTATAGGAATTAGGAGGCAGAATTACATCATTGCCTGATAACCCTTTTTTCTTAGGCTTATAGTATACCTCATCATTTTTTGATGCAGCAGCTATGCCCTCGTTATTAAGCTCATCCATATATCTTAATCCCAGAGTATTGGTTCTGTCTGTTTCAAGAGCTTTTTTTATGGTCTTTGCAGCTTTATCCATGTTCCCATGTTTCATATACAAAAGACCAAGAAGCAGCTGTGCTCTTACAAATCTTGGATTAAGTGTCACTACTTTTTTTAGCTGTATAAGAGCAACATCATCGCTGCCCTCCTGCAGCTTATTCAAAGCGTAATTATATTTCTTAGCCGCCTGATTAAGCTGTTCAAGTTTATTGGGATTAAACTTAACTTTCTTAATATAAACGGTTGCAACATTTTTATCCGGCTTAAGATTAACGCTTATTACCCACTCTTTAAGGGCAAGTGCTGTTTCTCCGATTTCAAAATATACAAGGCCCAGGAGATTTCTTGCTTTAATGTTGGATTTATTAATTTTAAGACTGGTTTTAAGTGCTGATACCGCTCCTGTTAAATCCCTGACCTGTGCTTTTGCAAGACCGAGATTATAATAGGAATTGGACGATTTGACAACTATCTTATATACAGATACATCTGCTCCGCATTTAAGGCAGTAATCGTTGTCAGTAAGTACACTGTTACATTTATAACATCTCATTAACCTGCTCCTATTTATCTGTTATTTCTCTTATTATTTTATCAATTACTTCCGTAACGTCCGTTGTATTATTACGGTAAATCGCATCCTCTGCTTCGTCAACTTCAAGACTTGGCTGGAATTTTCTTATCTCTTCATCAAAGTCAATCATACTTATCTCCATTCTATGTTCAAAATTTCACCTGCAAGGTATAAAGAACCTACAGCGTATTTCATTGTGTTTTCATCGGATAATTCCATTAATTTTCTGTATGCATCGGGAATATTGGCACAATGGATTACATCAACACAATCATACTTATCAAACACTTTTTTAAATGTATCTGTGTCTATACCTCTTTTGTCATCAAGAACTCCCGTTACTATAACCCGGAAAAGCCCGGACGTACAGATTTTATCAATCATGCCGGCGTAATGTTTGTCCTTAACTGCTGAGAAAAGCAGGATTCGTCTGCCTTTCCATCCGTCTTTACGAACCGAGGCAAGAAAATGTTCTATACCGTCATCATTATGTCCGCCGTCGACCACAAGACCATCATCCATCCGCTGCATCCTGCCAATCCACACAACGCTTGAAAGACCTTCTTTTACAGAGGTGCGGTCTATGGAAAGCATTGCTGCCGCCGTTGCCGCAAGGGAAGCATTTTCAGCCTGATATTCTGCCTTAGTCTGTACTGAAAAAATCTCATTATCATAATACTTATTATGAAGACAAAAATCAATATTTTTATCTTTAATTACAATATCTTTAATATCATCCGGTTCTATTATGGTCACCGGTGCATTTTTTTCCCTGGCCTTTTCCATAAATACATCCGTTACATCTTTTCTTCTGTTTATAAATAAAACAGGCACACCTTCTTTAATTATGCCGGCCTTTTCCATAGCTATTTTTTCGTAGGTATCTCCCAGTATTTCAGTATGGTCAAGACTTATTGACGTAAGGACTGTCATTACAGGATGTGTTATCACATTGGTTGCATCAAGTCTTCCTCCCAGTCCCGTCTCAAGAATAATATACTCTGTATCACTGTTCTTGAAAATATCCATTGCCATTCCGAAAAGAAATTCAAAAAAAGATGGATGATCAAAGCCGTCCCTTACCATATCCTCGGATATTTTCTTAATCCTTTTAAAAGAATCCTCAAATATGCTGTCTGTAACTTCTTCTCCGTTAATTACGATTCTCTCATTGATTCTGACAAGATGCGGTGACGTAAAAAGTCCGGTTTTCTTACCGGCCTTACCTAATATCCCCGCAAGATAGGCACATACCGAGCCCTTGCCGTTAGTTCCTGCAACATGTATTATTTTCTTACTGTTTTCATCAAATCCTATTCTGTCAAGCATTATCCTGGTATTGGCAAGGGACGATTTCTTTGAAAATTTAGGTATGTTATATATGTAATCTGTTTCTTTAACCATTTCAAGCCTCTTATATCCATTGAGTATCTTTTTCTACAATGATTTTATATATGTCAGTAATTTATTGCAAGCACTATTTATCGCAAAAAAAGACACCAAATTACGAAATCTGCTGTCTTATTTTCTCTATAAATTACATTATGCTGCCGGAAGTGAAGCACATTATGTCAGATTCCGGCTCTAATCACTGACTCTTAGAATCCTCCGCCGCAACAACAGCAGTTGCATAAAAGATTAAGGCAAAGCATCTGTGTACAACAGCTGCCCGCTCCGGCACTGTCCTGTCCGTATCCGGCTCCTGCTCCCGTATACCAGCCGCCTGTATTCTGGAGCTGGTTAAGAAGGTTAATATATTCCTGATTGCCCGGTTCCATCTGTACCGCAGTCCTTGCATCCTCTTGTGCAACTATCATATTGCCGACTCCGGCACTTGCGTAGGCATGCACATAATACCATCTGGCACTTCTTTCCGTCATACCCTCAAGTACAATTATTGCTTCCCTGAACTGTCTGTTTCTTACAAGATTAGCTGCCGCAACTATTCTCTGATCCTCGGAACTGCTATAACTGTTACCTGAACCATAGCTTCCTCCGTAGCTTCCTCCGTAGCTTCCGCTGTAACTGCCATAAGAAGAACCACCGTTTTCTTTCTCATGGATTATCTGATTATAAGCTTCCTGTACCTGCTTAAATTTCTCCTCTGCCTGAGCCTTATTAGGGTTATTAACATTGGCATCGGGATGATACTTTCTGCTTAGCTGTCTATATGCTTTCTTAATTTCTTCTGTACTTGCACCTCTTGATATGCCAAGCACTGAATACGGATCTGTCATTCTATACCTCTCTGTCAGGATCTTTATCCCGTTTCTGTATTATTATGTTATATTTAGTCCATATACCAGCATACATAATATTTCTCAAAATATCAATATTATCAATAATCGGCAGACATTCAAATGCTCTTGCAGACTCTGCCGCAGTTATGGTTAAAATATTTTTACAATATTCATTAAAATCGCCATCATTCCGTCTTGGTATCAACGGATTATAGCTTTCATTCTTAATGTCTTTATCAATATCATCAAAAGCATCCATTATGTAGATATATTTGCCAAGGAAAAATCCCATCCTATAAAGATCTTCTTTCCAGATATCATCTTTCATTGCAAAAATACCGCCAAGCATCTTACCGGTATATGAAGAAACTGTATCTATATTATTTTCATGGGACTTTTCACATTCACTCTGTCCACTTATATAATCTTCTATTATCCCGGCCTGTTTTGGAAACTTTGAGGCAGCCTTCTTAAATGCTTTCTTAAGAAGACCGGCACAGATATTGGACTTAAGGCTCCTATCGTCATCCCAGTTATCCTTAAGCTTATAATACGATAGCAATATATTCATTGCCGCCGCATAATCTGTATATTCGTTACTGATTTCACCATGCTTCTTAACATGATGTATGACACAATGACGCATAACTGTCTTAGTATCATCTTCATAAAGTCCCGATAAAAGTATTGCAAGAAATGTCATATCATAATTAAGTGTTATCTGACCCGGTAATCCATAATTATTCCTAAGACTTCTGCAGACACCACAATAAAAGCTGTTATATCTGTTGTAATCCTTAACCTTAAGTTCATCCTTGTGAATAACAATATATCCAAACATATCGCACCCTGACTTATGTTCTCTTAATAAATTCTATACGGCATTTCGGACATCTTATACATATCTTGCCCTTGCCCTTAGGTACTCTTATCTTCTGACTGCAGTTAGGGCACTTAAATATCCTGTGTGCCGTATCTCTCTGTCTCGTACCTGCATCGTTACCATAGCTGCTTCTGTTCTTTCTGAACATTCTCGTTGCATTAAGGTACCACCGGTTCTCTCTGTTTCTTGCCGGATAATTTCTTGATAAAATTCTGAAATAACTGTATATCAGAAGCAGTAACGTCGGAAGGAATAAAAATCTTACAAAAAAAGATACAATAATCATTACAAAAAGTAATATATTAATGAACTTTCCAAACTCATCCATTCCGTATCTTCCTGCCATAAAATTAGCCATCTTGTCTCTGAATCTACCTGACATTGTCTGCCACCTCGCATATTTATATGATAATAATCATATATGTATTGCTTTCAAAAAGCCATTAAAAATATATAATATATTATTAATTTTTTATAAATTTGCAAGATACCCTTCAAGCAACTCAAACAATCTGTCCATTTCTGCATCGGTACCTATGGAAATTCTTAAGAAATCATCAATACGTGGAGCATTAAAATGCCTTACAAACACTTTATTTTTCCTGAGAAAATCATATATATCAGTTCCTTTTACCCTGCCATGTCTTGCAAAAATAAAGTTAGATCCGGATTCAAGGCACTCAAACCCCAATGCTTTAAGTCTTCCGGCTGAACGTTTTCTTGTCTCAATAATTTTCTCTGTTGTTCTATTATAATAATCCATACTTTCTGCCGCGGCAGTTCCAAGGAGTATTGACGGCATATTCATAGTGTAAGAATTTACGGAATACTTTACGTCATTAAGTGCCTTTATAAGTTCAGGATTAGCAAATGCCATGCCTATTCTCATACCTGCCAATGATTTGGATTTTGAAAAAGTCTGCACTACTATAAGATTATCATAATCTTTAAGAAGCGATACCGCTGACTGTCCCGCAAAATCAATATATGCTTCATCCACAACAACAATTACATCACGGTTATGTTCAAGAATATCCTTTATAAAATCCAGATTTCTGTATATTCCCGTAGGTGCATTCGGATTAGCGATAACCACACCACCGTTAGGCTTATAGTAATCTTCTGCCCTTATATTGAAATTCTCATCAAGTAGCGGTGTCTCATATTTAATTCTGTAAACATCTGCCCATACGCTGTAAAAAGAATATGTTATATCCGGAAAAAGCACAGGACGGTCCGAATTAAAAAATGTCAGGAATATCATTGACAGTACATCGTCAGAGCCCACACCGGTAAAAATCATATTTTTATCAACACCGTAGTTTTCTGATATGGCTGATATTAACATATCTGCCGCAGGATCAGGATATTTTCTGAAATCCTCCGTTCTGATGCTTTCAAGAACTTCTTTTACATGTGGTGCCGGAGGATAGGGATTCTCGTTGGTATTTAATTTAATAATATCCTTATCCTTAGGCTGTTCTCCGGGAACATAAGGTTCGACTTTTCGTATATTTTTTTCCCATTCTCTCATTATCGGATTCCTCTTATATTAGTTTTAATTCTTCTGCGAGTTTCTTAAATTCAGGCAACGAATTGACCACAGTATCGTAAGATACGCAATATGCGATTCTTACGAAGCCTTTACATGCAAAGGAACTTCCCGGAACCACAAGTATGTTATGTTTCTTAGCCATATTACTGAATTCCACATCATCTATAGGTGTCTTTACAAACATATAAAACGCACCCTCAGGCTTAATACATTCAAACCCAAGGTCACGAAGTCCTTTATACAAAGTCTCCCTGTTTCTGTTATATACTGCAATGTTGCTGCTTACATCCACGTCAACACATCTTAAAATTACTCTCTGCATAAGAGATGGTGCATTAACAAATCCTAATACTCTTGTTGCTACATTGCAGGCTGTAATTACTTTAGCACTGTCATCAAATTCATCGGGAATAACAAGATATCCTATTCTTTCTCCCGGAAGAGATAATGATTTACTATAAGAATATCCTACAACCGTATTCTCATAATATTTGGTAAGATATGGAACCTTCACGCCGTCATAAGCAAGTTCACGGTATGGTTCATCAGAAAAAAGAGCGATGACTGTTCCGTATTCCTTCTGTTTTTTTCTTAAAATATCTGCCATTTCGGTAATTGTCTTTTCACTGTATACAACACCTGTAGGGTTATTAGGTGTATTAACAATTACAACTTTAGTCTTAGGTGTGATTGCTTTTTCAAAAGCCGCAAGGTCAGGCTGGAAAGTATCCGTATCAGGTGGAATTACAACAAGTTCTGCATCCACATTAGCCGCATAAGCCCTGTATTCACCAAAATAAGGTGCAAAAGCAATTATCTCATCTCCGGGGTTGACAAACGCCTTAAAGAATGAGTTGATACCACCTGCTGCACCTACCGTCATTATTATATTGTTAAAAGAAAAATGTGTCCCGAATCTTCTGTTAAGAGAGTCTGCTATGGCCTCTCTTACATCTTCATATCCTGAATTGCTCATATATCCGTGGACAAATACGGAATCTTCTTCATTAATTATATCATGTATTGCCTTATTAACTTCCTTGGGTGCAGGAACATTAGGATTACCCAGACTGAAATCATATACCTTATCTGCCCCATATATTCCCGCAAGTCTTCTTCCTTCCTCAAACATTGCCCTGATTACTGAGCTGTTATTAACCAGATTAACCATTTTATCTGCAATCATTGTTACTACCTCCAGACTATCTCTAGTACATTAGTATATTCCTTTGGCGTATTAAAAACAAGAAAAAATATTACTTGGATTTCTGGTGTTGTATCGTAAAACATCATTGTATAATTACTTCTGTTATTCCCCGTCTATTTTACATAATAAACATAATTTTCTTTTCGTGGGGCAGGTGCTTTTACAGGTTCGGCTGCGTATCCGATTGCACAGTGTCCGATACCCTCGTAGTTGCCCTCAATGCCAAGTTTTTTAAGAATATTTTTACCGAACCCGGATTCAAATTCTTCCTTTGCCCTATGGATCCATATACTGTTGATTCCAAGGCTTTCAGCTGCATTAAGAAGATTTCCCATAACAAGTGTACCGTCATATATGTAGGTTGGAATGTCTTTATCGGCAAGCACTATGAGAATCACGGGTGCACCGTAAAATGGGTCGCAATCAACTCCCATGATTCTTGCATTTTCCGCCGATATCTCGTCACGCAATTTTTTGTTGGATACTGCGATAATGATAGGGCTTTGTAGGCCCCTGCCTGTAGGAGCGTATGTTCCCGCTTTGACAATTGCCTGAACTGCCTCGTCCGATACCGGTTTTGCAGGGTCAAAATTTCTGCAGCTTCTTCTTGTTTCCAATACTTTTAATGTGTCATTCATTTAACAATTCTCCTTTGGAATAGCAGTTTTACCTTTCTTTTTAATAGGATTATCTGCAAAATTTTCAAAATCATTTCTCACTTCACGGAACACTTCAATAAGCTTAGGTGAAAAAACGCCGCATTCTCCGCCTACAATCATATTGAATGCCTGATCCTTTGAGTATGCACTCTTGTAGCAGCGCTCGCTGACAAGGGCATCATATACGTCAGCAAGAGAGACAATCTGTGCCGAAACAGGGATGTCCTCACCTTTAAGTCCGTCAGGATAGCCTTTCCCGTCATAACGTTCGTGATGGTATCTCACTATCTCCATACTGATTTTTTTGAACTTAGGCTCCCAGTCCTTACCCATTTTCTCAAGTATTTCACATCCTCTTATAGTATGGGATTTCATACATTCAAATTCATCTTTGGTAAGTTTTCCCGGTTTTAATAAAATACTGTCAGGGATTGCAATTTTACCTATGTCATGCAATGCACTTATGTCAACGATGGTTGCTACCGTATCTTTGTCGAGATTGTATTCCGGATATTGTATACTGAACTTTTTTGCGAGAATCTTTGTGTAACCCTTAACACGCTGGATATGTTCACCGCTTTCCAGATTACGGTATTCAACAATATTTCCAAGCATATCTATTATTTCCTGATTTCTTTTCTGCAATTTTTCAGCCTGTATCTTTAAAGTGTTGTATGCCTTTCTTAAAATAGAGGTCTGTTCTTTAACTTTTTCTTCAAGTTCGTTTTTGTAAGCATAATGATTAACCACATTCTGCACACGCTTTGTTACAAGTACGGAATTAAAAGGGCGGCCAATAAAATCTGATACGCCATAATCAAAACATTTCTTTTCATTCTGAACGCTCTTTTCACCGCTTATTACCAGAATAGGGACCTTGTCCATTATATTAATTTTCTGTAATTCCTCAATAAATGTAAACCCATCCATTACAGGCATAACAAGATCAAGAAGTATTGCGGCAATATTGGTCATCTCATGACGTACAATGTCCAAAGCCTCCCTGCCATTTTCTGCCTCCAGAATATCATATTCTTCACATAAGATATCTTTTAACAATTCTCTATTCAATTGTGTATCATCTACGATTAATATTTTATCTTTCATAAGGTCCTTCTCCTCTATACCTATATAATATGATACATCCGAATTCTTTTCAAGACAAGTATATTTATCCCGGCTGTGACTTTACTAATCACATCTTTTGCATAACATAAAAAAAGAGCCATCACTGACTCTTTTAAACTTCATTATTAACTTGCGAAATCACTTCAGAGGAGATATTTTACCGGATCCGTGAATTAACATTATTTTTTTCATATGGACCGCAAGCAGGATAAATATTGCTCCACCGGTAAAAATCCATGATGCAATGTAGACATTCATCAACATGGTGTAGGTAGGTACAAGCCTGAATACGGTCACAAGCCATATAATCCTGAAAACAACGGTTCCGAGGATAGTGATTATCGCAGGTCCTAATGACTTACCCATTCCTCTTAAGGCAGCACTTTCTACTTCGTAGGTTGCTGTAAGCCCTTCAAGAGCACATACATGATGCATCCTGATTAAACCAAATGCCGCAATTGCAGAACTTGTGGTGTATATACTTACGAAAAAATCATCCCATATCATAAACACCACAGCAAGGACTTCCGTAAAACATATTCCAAATGCCATACACTGCCAGAATATTTTTTTACATCTTTTAATATTGCAGGCTCCGAAATTCTGGCTTATGAAAGTTACGGCAGCCTGCGCAAAGGCATTGGATATGTCATAAGTAAAATACTCAAAATTAAGTGCCAGGGAAGAACCTGCTATTGCATCCTCTCCGAAAGAATTGATTCCGCTCTGGATAAATACATTGGATATCGAAAAAATCGCGCCCTGAACACCCGCAGGTATTCCAATTTTTAAAATATTTTTAAGATATTTACTTTCTATTCTCATATTCCTGAAGCAGAATTTGAACTCATCTTTTCTTCTGCAAAGGTAAACCATAACAAGAATTGCACTTAATACATTGGAAATCAGGGTAGCAATTGCCACTCCTGCCACTCCGAGTTTACAACATATTACAAGAAAAAGATTAAGCGCAACATTAACAACACCCGTGATTATCAGGTAAAACATTGGTCTTCTGGTATCGCCAAAGCTTCTCAAAATGGCGGCTCCGAAATTATAAATCACCATAAACGGTATACTTATAAAATATATCCTTATATATAATAAAGCCTCCGGCAAAACGCCCTCAGGTGTTCCGGATATTTCAAGTATGACTTTTGCCGTTCCGATTCCGATACCCATTAGCACAATTCCAAGTATTGCCCCAAAGGTCATAATCGTATGTAACATTCCGTTTATGTCATCCCTTCTTTTCTGCCCGATAATGGTGGCAAGGGATGCGTTAGGGCCTACGGAAAGACCTACAATAAGGTTAACAAAAATTCCTACAAGTGCAACACAGCTTCCTACTGCTGCCATTGCATTGCCCTTTGCAAACCTTCCCACTACCGCAACATCTGCTGAATTAAAAAGCTGTTGTAAAATACTGCTTAATGCCAACGGAATGGCAAACATAATAAGTTTGCCCGCCGTTTTTCCGTTTAACATATCAAGTTCTTTTGTATTTCTCTTACTCATTTATTGCTGTCCTATTCAAATATGAAAAATATTAATTAAAAGCAGTCTCGCAAGTCCGTAATATGTCACAACCGCTACAAGGTCATTAATTGTAGTGATAAGCGGGCCTGAGGCAACCGCAGGGTCAATATGAACCTTGTGGAAAAACATAGGAATTATGGTTCCCACAAGACTTGATATTACCATCGCAACCACAAGTGATATTCCCACACAGCCTGATATAAGGAATGCGGACATCCATACATACTTTTTGAAAAAGTGAATATAAAAACCAAGTATGACAAACGTCATTAGACCAAGACTTGCACCGTTAAGCAGTCCTATCTTCATCTCTTTGAACAAAAGTGCCATTTTTTTCTTCGCATCAATATTTTCATCCATAAGTACACGGATAGTTACGGCAAGGGACTGTGTTCCTACATTGCCTGCCATATCAAGTACAAGGGACTGGAAGCATATTACTACCGGCAGTATTGCCACTACCGATTCAAACATTCCCACAACAGAGGATACTGCCATTCCAAGGAATAAAAGAATAATAAGCCATGGCAGTCTTTTTTTAATACTTACAAAGGTCTTTTCCTTTAAATCATCCTCGGATGTAAGACCTGCTAACTTCGCATAATCATCACCCATGGCATCATCAACCATTTCAACAATATCCGTTGATGTAACAATACCTGCGATTCTGCCCTCCATTGTAAGGACAGGGATGGAATCTTCCTCGTATTCTGTTATCTTTTCAATGCAGTCACTTACTTTTTCTTTTTCAAAAACATAAGGATAAGAACTGCTTATAATATCCGAAAGGTTATCGTTTTCCCTTGCGATTATCAAATCTTTAAGTTCTATGGTTCCAGCGAATTTACCGTCTTTGTCAACAACATAGATGGTTGAAATGTTGTCATGCTTGCCTGCCTGACGGACAAGTTCGCTCATTGCGCCTCTTATTGTCAGGTCATCGGTTATACATACGTAATTATTGGTCATCCAGCTGCCGATTTCATCTTCTTCATAAGAGAGAAGTTTTCTTACGTCTTTACCTGTGACCTCATCAAGGTTATTGACAATCTCATTCTTTTTGTTTTCAGACAAATCGTCAAGTACATCCACTGCATCGTCCGCATCCATGTAGGACACGACTTTGGCTGCTTTATCAATCGTAAGTTCTTCCAGATATTTCTGTACATCATCTATATATGAAAAAATCTCGGCGACCGTCTGTATGTCTAATATATTATATAGCTTTGCTCTTTCCTGTCCGCTCAACTGCGTTATTGCCTCGGCAATATCTTTTTCATGATAATCTGACAGTAAATCCTTTAATTTGTCTGCATCCTTGGTTGAACGGATAATTTTTACAATCTCTTTAACATAATCTCTGATCATTGCTATACCTCCTTAATTGCATAAAAATAACATTGCACATACGATATGCAATGTCTAAAAAGGTACACAACAATACAGAATGAAACTACCTGACTTCTACGGGTAGCTGCATTCCTGTCTCATATCTTTGTACATTGCATATCTTACTACTTCGACCTATATCGCAACTATCCATAGAATTCACCTCGTTTCATAATATTATCTAATTTCGCCGTCATTATAGCAAAAGGATTTTATATATGCAAGAAAAAAATTATATTCCTGTAAATTAAGACAGCGCCACTTTTTTATCTGAACGGCTCGGGATATACACGGGGTTCGTCCACCATTTTACGCCATTCCATATGTTTTAACTTAATTACCTTATCAAGTGCAACCACATCCGGTTCTTCATCAACTCTGAGATATGATTCCGGCATAGGTGTAGCAGCAAGACCCGCTAACTGTGACATAATTACCTGTGCCTTAACAAGTGCTTCCGAATATATCTTGCTTTCAAGTCCTGTCGCGCCGGTAAAAATACTTATGTTCACGGGCTTTCCGTACATAATTACTTCAACTCCCACATAGGTACAATTAGTAACTGTGGCTGTTCTTCTCGTATCTCTTGTCTTTTCTTTACCAAAAAGGACACCGCCTGCCGCCGCACCTGCAACGCCGTACATCGAACCACCTGCAAGCGCCCCGCCAATCGATGGCTTAAATTTCGTCTTAACACGTCCTGATGTAACCGTACTGTTACTTATATTTGTAATAAGCCTGGTATTTCCTATATTTTCAAAAAGATAATCCGTTCCGTTAATCCTGATCTTACCCTCTGTACGGTTCACAATAATATTTTTCTTATAGAGAGGTTTCCATCTGGCTTCCTGAATCTTCTTAATGACTTTAAGCCTTGCTTCGGACAGGCTTTTCTCTTCAAATTGCAGTTTCTTAAGTTTCTTATCGTACTGCTTATCAGTCCTGCGTCTGATTTTTTTATTGACTCTTTCACGATATTTTAAGTTGTTTTCGTATTTAAAACGTTTCTTTTCTTCGTTCATAAAAGCCACCCCGCTTGTTTATCTATACATATCTTACATTATTCCTTGTCCAAAAAAAAGGACAGGTCATCAAGAACCGAGCCTTCACCAAGGTTTTTTTCATATAAAACACTGTCTTTTACGCTGAAAAATCTGCGGTTACCGTTCTCATCTTCAAGAGTAACCGTAACTTTTGGGGTCTCACCATCTTTAAGTTCTTCGCAGCCGTAATCGCCGTCAAAAATATTAAGTATTTTCCACATATTGACCTCCTTGGATTATTAATATAATAGATAATTTTCCGATTTTTTTCAAGAAAATCCTGCTACAAACAAAAAAACAACTGCGGGATATACCCACAGCTGTTTTTCGTTATTTATTATTCTATCAATCCGCTCTCTTTTAAAAGTATTTCAACATCGGTTCCTTTTACCTTCTTCAAAACGGTTTTAAGAAGCATTTTTTCTTTTATAGTAAGCGGTATATCCGTAACCGGTTTTTTGTCTATTGCGTAATAGCATGCTCTCAGAAGTTCGCGGACATCGTATTTGCTGCCCCATACCTCAGGCACACCTCTGTCTATGTCAAGAAGTGTATACACGCTTTCCATTCCTGTTCTCATGGAATACTCTATTGTAAAAATAGTGTCCCTAGGTGTCTCTGTAAACTGTCCTAAAAATGCGAAATTGACTGCACCGTCAGGTACCACATGAGGACGGTCCTCATTTTTTCTTGGCTGAAAAAATGCGTTGATATATGGCATAAAGCAGGTTGTGGTGTTACAGCTGTCTGTTGCCAGAGTCTCTATTTCATCCTCAGGTATGCCGATATGATAAAGCCACTCTTCGCAGACTTCTTTGCCCGTACATTCACGCATAGGTTTTTTAACATAATTTCCCTCTTTATTGGTATTCAGTGCATAAAGCCATACAAGCACCATATCAGGGTTCTGGGATTTAAACTGTGGCTGACGGTTAATTGTCCATGACAAATACCAGTTGTCCATACTGTCTTTTACCGTGACAATACCGCCTGTTGTAACTTTACCCTCCCTTGGGTCCCTCTTGCAGACATCAATTATGTGTTTAATTACTTTCTCATCCGAGGTAGCAACGGTGGCACTCATCCAGTTAGTTGCTTCAATGTTGTTGCAGAAAGCATCCGGATTGCCGTATTCTCCTTGTACAGCCTGTTTTGCTATGTTTTTCCACATATCCCATGAATCACCTCTGCCGTCCTTCAGGTTAGAAAGGTCAGGTGCATGATCCTGGTCTCCGTAACAGGTTGTATCGGTACAGCAGCCGTTGGTAATAAAGACAAGGTCATCTTCTATTAAATCAATGGTCTGTTCTTTACCGTCTTTAATGTAGACAATCTGTTTCGCTATTTTTTTGCTTCCTACAGTTTCGATAATTACATTTTTAACATCCATGCCATATTCAATTTTTACACCATGGCTTTCAAGATATTTTACAAGTGGAAGAATAAGGCTTTCATACTGGTTGTACTTTGTAAATCTGAGTGCGCTGAAATCAGGAAGTCCGTCAATATGATGGACATATCTGCAAAGATAACGTTTCATTTCAAGGGCACTTGACCAACGCTGGAAAGCAAACATTGTCTGCCAGTAAAGCCAGAAATTGGTTTCCCAGAAGCTGTCCGGCAGAACCTCCGATATTTTCTTTCCCTCCAGATCTTTTTCAGGTGTTATAAAAAGTTTTGAAAGAGCAAGTGCAGACTCTTTATCAAGTCCGAATTTCTTATCTGTATGTGCGTCCTGTCCGCGTTTTACCGTTGCCCTGCAAAGGGAATAGTTAGGGTCATGCTTGTTAAGCCAGTAATATTCATCGAGAACGGATGCTCCCGGTGTTTCAAGTGACGGAACATCCCTGAACATATCCCACATTACCTCAAAGTGGTTATCCATTTCTCTTCCGCCTCTCATAAAGAAGCCTTTGGTTATATCTTTTCTTCCGTCACAGCTTCCGCCTGCAAGCTCTAATTTTTCAAGAAGATGTATATGTTCCCCTTTCATCTGCCCGTCTCTCACAAGATAAAACGCTGCCGTCAGTCCTGCAAGACCTGTTCCTATAATATATGCTGATTTTTTATCTACCCCTGCCGGTTTTTCCGGATGTGCAAATGATTCATAAGTTCCTGCTGAATAATACATAATGAGTACCTCCTGCTGTTTTTATTTTATAATTAGATTGTACCTATATTCATTTTGCACCGCCATAATCAAAAAAATACCCATGATAAATAATTTATCACAGGTAGAAAACTGTTGTTTTTTTTATCAAATCCCACTGTTTGATTAAATTTTAAATCTGTCTAACGCCATCTTAAGCGAGTCTTGTATTACAAGAGCAAATCTGTGGACTATTTTCTCCGGGGCTTCTTTCATATCATCTTTTATCCAGTCTAACATAAGGCCTATAAAACTGTAGGAATATACCCTTGCTATAAATTTTTTATCTTCTTCGCGTACCTTCATATCAACGGATTCTTCATCTATAACTCCCATCAAAAGATTGTCTGTAAGGGATTTTAGGTATTTTTCCACCTGTTCCCTGTCAACACAGTGATACACGTTCATTATAAAAGGTTTATTTTCCTGAACTGCCTTAAAAATCTGTATAAATCCCTGCTGCCATGTATCATGCGTCTTTTTTTCTTCCAGAGCTTTTCTTGCGTCTTCAAGGCAGGACCACTCCACAAGGTCATAAATATCCTGAAAATGATAGTAAAACGTCATTCTGTTAATTCCGCAGTCCTCCGCAATATCACTTATTGTTATTTTATTAAGAGGTTTCTTTAACAAAAGATTTTTTAATGACTGTTCAAGTGCCCTTTTTGTAATTTGTGACATATCAACACTCCTTGCCTTTAGTAGTATTTCATGATTCCATTCCTGCGGGTATTCGTACTTCTCAATTATCTACGGTATCTCATCATAAGTAAAATATATTGTATTTTTATCAAACTCGTCAATATCTATTTTGATAAAGTCTTTTTATATAAATCAAGTTTATGCACCTAATTGCAAAAACTTTTATTTTTCAAATGTTTTTGCATTTCAAAAAATATTTGTAATATATTTGTATTGCAAAACCAGGTATTACATTTATGAGTCGAAAAAGGAGCACGCGAATTAACGCATGCTCCTAATTTATTTTATCCTAGAAATCAACTTCTGTATCATAATAACAGCACTTAAGCAGTTTTTCCATTTCTTCTACGCTTGGCTGTCTTGGGTTAGAACCCGTGCAGGCATCGCCTATGGCATTAACTGCAATGTCATGTAACCTCTCCAGGAATACATTTTCAGGCACAAATCCCTGTGCAACCGGATAGCTGTCTGCACCGTAATTTTTAATACAGTGTGGTATATTAAGGTCATCATTCATCTTACGGAGATAACCGATTAATGAAGCTACCTTTTCGTCAAGGTCTGCTCCGCCAAGTCCCATGAAATCAGCAATTTCACCATAACGTTTCTTAGCCTGTTCATCCTTTGCGTTAAATGCAATTACCTTAGGGAGATACATTGCATTCGCAGCACCGTGAATGATATGTGCGCCGTAATCGGCAAATGCCGCACCTGTTTTATGCGCCATTGAATGTACAATACCAAGAAGTGCATTAGAAAATGCCATTCCTGCGAGACATTGTGCATTATGCATTGAATCTCTTTTTTCCATATCACCGTTATATGAACCGACAAGGTCTCTTTGAATCATTTTAATTGCATGGAATGCCAATGGGTCTGTAAAATCACAATTTGCGGTGGATACATACGCCTCGATAGCATGTGTCATTGCATCCATACCTGTATGTGCCACCAATTTTTGTGGCATGGTCTCTGCCAGTTCAGGGTCTACTATTGCAACATCAGGTGTTATTTCAAAATCGGCTATCGGATATTTTATTCCTTTTTCATAATCTGTAATGATTGAAAAAGCAGTTACCTCTGTAGCGGTTCCTGATGTAGAAGATATTGCACAAAAATGTGCTTTTTTACGAAGTGAAGGTATGCCAAATACTTTACACATATCCTCAAAGGTAATATCCGGATATTCATATTTAATCCACATTGCTTTAGCCGCATCAATCGGAGAACCTCCGCCTATTGCAACAATCCAGTCAGGTTCAAATTCTGACATCGCTTTGGCGCCTTTCATAACGGTTTCCACCGAAGGGTCAGGTTCAATTCCTTCAAAAAGTCTGACTTCCATGCCGGCTTCCTTAAGATACTGTTCTGCCCTGTCAAGGAAACCAAAACGTTTCATTGAACCTCCGCCAACACAAATCATGGCTTTTTTGCCCTGAAATGTCTTAAGTGCCTCTAATGCACCCTTTCCATGATACAAATCTCTTGGTAACGTAAATCTTGCCATAGTAATACCTCCTAAAATTATATTTTTATGTTTTATCCACCTTTACGATTGGAGTAAACTCTATATTGTTACTATTATTTTCTTTAAGGTAATTATTGAATCTTCTTTTTCCTGACAGTACACATATTCTTCATCCAGAACAACGTTCTCAAGTCCATACTGAGGAACCGTAACCGCACCATTCGGGCTGCCACACTCCTTTTTTTCATAAAATTCAAACCCTTTCTATGCTGATTAGCATATTTCTATCCGCTTACTGCACTCTGAATTTTTTCCAGAATGTTACAGTTCCCACACCCAAAAGGAGTTTCTTTTAATCCAGCCCTCAAATACCGTTTCTCCATTGAACACTTCAATTCCTTTTGTAAGTTCAGCTACATTTACTGTTGTTTCTCCGGGTTCAAAATTAAATCTGATTAATTTAGATTGTTTACTACCATCAACAAATACATCTTCACCATAATAATTACCTGTCAATACCAGTGTGTATTCTCCATTCTCCGTTACCTCCGCTGCCTGTACCGTCTTTGGTAAAAAAATAACTGCTGCGATGCATGCCACAAAAACAGCAAGCATCATAAAAATTGACTTTTTACTCATAGTCATTCCTCCTACAATATTTTTGGCTTGTTATCAAGCCTTCGATAACCAATATCCCAAATAAGCATACAATCATTTCATTGTAAACTCATATAAATTTTACTATATTCAGGGGTTTTGTACAATAAAATATACAAAAAAGTACAATTAGAGCGAATTGTTTTTAAGAACTAAGCAGACTTTTCCAATTATCTGGAAAACCCATTGTGTCTATCCTCACATACTCATACTTTTCAATGAGTATTTCTATATTGTCCACAAAAAATTTCCAATGTGTATCATTTTTTAATAACTGTTTTAAGCACAAAAGTACACCAAAAATTCTATTGTTTCCTATTCCGGATTGAGTATATTCTCTATATAATATTGGAGTTTTTGACAATTTAGCATTATATAACCGTCCATAGTGTGCACATATATTTCTTACGTACGATATACTTTCCAACCAGCTTTCCAGATATGTATAACCTACGCCAAATGACTTAGCTATTGCCTTTTTATCCCGATTAAGCATATTTTTATAAAATTTCGACAATGTACCAAAACTAAATACTTCCACTAACGCATAAATCGGCAATTCCCCACCCTCATAATTTTCTTTAAAATTCTTAACAAATGGTGCCTTTGAATTTCTATGTATTTCCTGATTAATGTCATTCAAAAATTCTTTATGATAATTCACATCTGCAAAATTATTTTCATTAAAATATCCTAAAACACCATATTTCTCAGCAAAATAATTTGACAGTCTGCATCTCACATTAATCTCAATTTTTTCAATTTCAGGAAAAATAAGTTGCCTAAGATTTGCATTAAACAAATATAATCCAACAATTGTCTCAAAGGATGTTCGCATATTATAATTACCATTCTTGGGTTTAAGATTAAGGCTAAATGCTTTTATTAATCGAAAATATGAAATATCATTTAGAATCTTTCTTGCATACTCTTCATCCTTAAAAATTAAAAGACCCAACGTGGTCCGCATCGTTGAGAGGCGTGTTGGGTTCTGTTACTGCCTATTATATGCAATTTATAAAAAAAAAATCAACAGTTTTTCCCACGCAAAAACACCTTGATATTATTAAAAAAAAGATTGTATAATTATAAAAAAATAAAGGAGTCAATAAATGTCAGATATTAAATGGGCAGTTCTCGGGACAGGTGTAATTGCCAACGAAATGGCGGTTGCCCTTAAGAAAATCGGAAGAAATATTTATGCAGTAGGGAACAGAACTTATTCAAAAGCAGTTGATTTTGCAAAGAAGTACGGAATTGAAAAGGTATACGATGATTATAATGATATGTTTACCGATTCCGATGTTGATGTAATTTATATAACCACACCTCACAATACCCATATTGAGTTTATGAAAAAGGCTATCCGGAACGGCAAACATATTCTTGTGGAAAAATCCATTACTTTAAACAGCCGCGAACTTAACGAAGCAATGGAACTTGCGGCTTTGCATAACGTTGTCATAGGTGAGGCAATGACCATATACCATATGCCGGTCTATAAAAAACTTAAAGAAATATTAGATTCCGGCAGACTTGGCAAAGTCAATCTTATAACCATGAATTTTGGCAGTTATAAGGAATACAATATGAACAACCGTTTCTTTAACAGAAACCTTGCGGGCGGTGCCATGCTGGATATCGGTGTGTATGCACTTTCTTTTATCAGATATTTTATGACGGAAAAACCTGATAAACTCTTGTCCCAGCTTAAAAAAGCTCCCACAGGTGTTGATGAACAGGCGGGACTGCTTCTAATGAATAATGACGGTCAGATGGCTACGGTTATGTTGTCTCTTCACTCCAAACAGCCAAAAAGAGGTATGGTTTCATGTGAAAAAGGTTATATTGAAATAATGGAATATCCAAGAGCTTTTGAAGCTGTTGTAACTTATACAGAATCAGGCGAAAAAGAATGGGTTAAAGAGGGAGATACCCGGGATGCCCTTATATATGAGCTTCTTGACATGGAAAAAGCCATCAACGGGGATAAGAAATGTATGCTTCTTGATTATACAAAAGATGTTATGGATATGATGACCGAATTCAGAAATTCATGGAATTTTAAATATCCGGAGGAAGAACTGTAAGGTTCTCCCCCGGATTAATTTCTGTTATAATTTATTCAATATTTTTGCCTAGTTTTACAACTATGTAATCATGGTTTACAGCTTTCATAAACTTCCCGAAAACATCTTCTGTTCTCATTTTCAGGCTTGAAGTATTAATGCACGGATGGCATCCGAAATATTCTTCTTTTAACACATCCTCATCAACCAGTAACTGAACATTATTGCCGGTATCGTTCATGAGTCCCAGCACACTCACGGAGCCCGGAGTAATATCAAGAAATTTTTCCATAAAATCCGGTGTAGCAAAAGACAGTCGCGGACTGTTAATCTGATGGGAAATTTCTTTTGTCATAAACTTCTTGTCCCCGCGCATAGCTAACAGGTAAAATCTGGTTTTCTGTGAGTTGCACAAGAAAAGATTTTTGCAGATAACAGCAGGTGCAAGTGTTCTGTCAATTTCAATGCAGGCTTCCATTGTCTCTGCCGGTTCGTGGTCAACACGTTCATATTCTATTCCTAATTTATCAAGTAAATCATACGTGCGTATTTCTTTATCCAATCTGCCTGACATATCAGCAGGCCTTCCTTCAAACAATTCCATATCAATTTCCTTCCGAATAAAAATCCGCCGGAGGCGGCTTACCTTTCCGGCGGATTCAATTATATCACAAATAGTATTCAAAGAAATCGGAAATTTTTATATTTTTTAAAACGCTGTAATACTTAAGCAAAGCGCCTGCTGCACCTGCTGCACCTATGTAATACCCTGTGTAACTTACCACTCTTGCAGGGTCAATTCTGTCCCATGCTCCATAAAAACTTCTTCCTTTTTTCTCTTCATAAGAGTCAGAAATAAGCTTATCTGCCGTTCTTTTGGCATATTTCTTATATTTTTCGTCGCCTGTTAAATCATATAAATCCGCAAAATATTCAAGCACACCGGGGCCTCCACAGCAAAGGCACTTGCTTCCCCAGTATCCCCATGAGAGATGCTCAGGAACACCTGACCTTACAAGACCCTCTGCAAGTTTTTTTACCTTATCAAGATATTTTTCATCACCTGTAAGCCGGTATAATTTTTTATAAGGAAAACTTGAGCCTATAGGTCCGCCGCACATTCCAAGGTAAAATCTGTCATCTGAAAATCCACGTTTTGGATGGTCCTGATAAGGATACAATACAGCTTCATCATCTCCGCTTGCTATTCCGTCAAGATATTCAAAAACTTTTTCTGCTCTTCCAAGATACTTTTTATCTCCGGTTGCCTCATAAAGCACTGCCCACAGATACGCCGTTCCCGCCGAGCCATGGGAAAAATTAACATGGATTGTATCTTCATCGCCTTCATTCGCAGCCACAAGGTCATACAGATAATAATATGTACCACCGTTTTTGGCAGGGTTAGCAAACTGTTCAATATATTCACCGGCTTTAACAGCTGTCTCAAGATATTTTTTATTACCTGTCTGTTTATAGACCTGCAAAAGATACACTATTCCTCCGGCGTCGCCGACGATATCCCTTGCATCACTCCAGTGTATTTTTTCATCCTCTTCTATTCCTGCTTCAACAAAAGTATCTGCCTGTCTGATTGCGAAATCATAGTATTTCTGTTCATTTGTTTCAAGAAAAAGAGCGTGTGCAAACTGTCCTTCACTGATTGGTCCGATTTTATAACCAAACGCCCATCCGTAAAGTTTTGAAGCGTGTTCTTTTCCTTTTTCGGCTTCTATCTGTCCCTGTATATTCCTGTAAAAAGAAATATCTTTTTCTTTGGATAAAAGATAATCTGCCGCCAGTTCTGCTTTTTCAAGCCATTTCTTATCCTGCGTTACCTGATACAATCTTAAAAAGAAAAATCCGATACCCGCAGAACCTGCATAAAAACTTGTATCTGATAAAATTGAAGAACCCGTAAGTCCCGGTTGTCCGTCAGGAAATGTTTTCCATATTATTCCTTCTGCCTCGGTTACTTCCTGTTCATTTATCCATTCTGCTGTCTCTCTGGCTGTTTTGAGGTAATCTTCTGTCTCGTATGTCTAAAAAAAATAAGGTATCTTTTTTACCATATTTCGCCTCCTGATATTCAAAAACAGGTGTTATTTTTTTACCCGTTTTATCTGAGTAGTATGATAAAAGAGCACTGGCATTACCCGCAGCTCCCACAAATAATCCAAGGTGTGCGTCCACATCCCATGGTTTTACTCTTGTCCATGCGTCATACCAACGGTTTCCTTCGCTGTCAGTATATGCATCATTTAAAAGCTTGTATGCTATTTTATCTGCAAAATCTTTATATTTTTCATTTCCTGTAAGTTTTGCAGCATCAATAAAATGTAAAAGTATACCTGAGGTTCCGCAGCAAATGCAGTTATTCCAGTAGCCGGCTGAGTGTTTATATGGTACTCCGGCTTCTATCAGGGCTTCTGTAAGACGGTTATAAAAATCAAGATATTCTTTATCGCCTGTTGCAAGATACAGCTCCCTTACTGTAATTCCGTCGCCAACAGGTCCATGGCAGAAGCCAAGATACGAAACATCATATTTGTTCTCCCCGCCTTTAAAGTAAAGGTATGGCACAATTGATGCTTTTTCGGTACTATTGGCAATTTCCTTCAGAAAATTATATCCCTGTACGGCATATTTTAAATATTCCTCATCCTTTGCTGCTTCGTAATATTTTGTAAGAAGGTACACTATTCCTGCTGTTCCATGAGCAAAATTAGGTACAACACCGCCTGACGGAACACTTGTAAAATATACGCTTGGGTCAAAGAGTTCAAAATATATTGAATCACCGCTAAACTGCTTTTTTAATGAAAGTATGGCATCAAGAGCTTCTTTAGCGTATTTAAGATAATGTCCGTCTTTTGTCTTTTCCGCCAGATATATCCAATATGTAATGACACCACCATCCCCCATGTAATCATACCATCCATTCCAATGGATACCTTTTTCGTCTTTTACGCTCTGTGTATAAGAATCCTCTGCCAGAGTTTTGGCAAACTGAAGATACCTTTCATCCCCTGTTTTGTCATACAACAGCAATGTGAATATGCCCTGTCCTGACAATCCGTTATATATGCCGGGATTTACAACATCTTCTTTTTCATAGGTATTTATAAGATATTCTGCCGCATCCTCTGCTTCTTCAAGATATTTTTCAGCACCTGTTAATTCATATAACTGTAAGTAAAAATATCCAATTCCTGCAGCTCCTCCGTAAAGTGAGGTATCTGTCAAAAATGAACTTTCTACCGCATCAGGATCTTTACCTTCGGTTCCGCTTATCTTCCAGCGCTTACCTTTTTCATCCGCAATTTCATATTTTTTTATCCAGCCGGCTGTTTTTTCTGCCGACTCAAGATAGTCGTTAAGTTCGCTTTTTCTGAATACATTTATTAATCTGTCTGCCATGGAAATCACCTCAACATTCTATTTATACTGATTGGTTGATAAATATTTGGTTCCGTCGTCAGCCATGATAATTACAATATTTTTGCCTGCATTTTCAGGTCTTTCTGCAAGTTTTGTAGCTGCTGCAAGCGCTGCTCCTGCAGACTGTCCGAGGAAAATTCCGTCTGTTCTTACAAGCTCTTTTGCTGCATCGTATGCCTCCGCTGCCGATACATCTACGATTTCATCAATTTTTGCTTCAAACTGATTGATAAGAGGAATTATAATATTTCCGCCAATTTCAAGTGGGAAAACACCGTCGATTGTATTTCCTGTGTCATTATTAGCATCAAGTCTTGATTTGACATCAGGCTGTACACCGACTATCTGAATATTTTCATCTTTTTCCTTAAAATATTTGCTGAGTCCTGATATTGTTCCGCCGGTTCCGCCTAATAATACAACGATGTCTACTTTTCCATCCGTATCATCCCAGATTTCAGGTCCTGTTGTTTTATAATGCGCTTCTGCATTATGTCTGTTGCTGCACTGGTCTGTGTAATAGTAACCTCTTTCATCACCATAGGCTTTTACATCTTCTTCAATTTTAGAAATATCAAGAGCTCCCGTTTCAAGCATTGCCTTAACTCTTGGGCTTATATCGTCAAACCAATATTGCTCCACTCCATATGCATTAAAAATATCTACTCTTTCTTTTGATACACCATTCTCAAGGAATGTAACAAATTCATGACCCTTTGCATGTCCGAATGCTGCAAGTGCAATTCCCGTATTTCCACTGGTGTTATCTACAATTGTCTGTCCTTCTTTTAACAATCCGGCTTTTTCAGCTTCTTCAATCATATTAAGGGCAGCTCTGTCTTTGATACTTCCTGACGGATTAAAATATTCAAGTTTTCCTAACAATTTTGCCTTTAAATTGTGTTTCTTTTCATAATTGCCCAACTCTACAAGTGGTGTGTGTCCAACTAACTCTGTTATACTTTTATAAATCTTTCCCATTCTTTCGTCCTCCTTATTCCTACTATGTCTGTAGGTTTTGTTGGATTAAAAATACCACATTGCAACTTGTTTGTATAATTCCTTTATTCTATTTTCTGTTATAGGTTTTGTTTATAGCAAAAACAGGCGGCCATATGACCGCCTGTGAGGAAAAAATATATAATGATGTAGATAGTACGCTATTCCGTTGTGCCCTGCATTGCATCATAGTCCACCTCTCCGGTACGGACTTTAATAACATTGCGGACATCATATACAAAGATTTTGCCATCTCCTATATGTCCTGTATAAAGCACATCCCTGGCAGTATTAACAACCGTTTCCACAGGTACTTTTGCAATGACAATTTCAACCTTGATTTTTGGAATAAGGTTAATATCAACCTGGGTACCACGGTAAAAGTCTGTCTGCCCTTTCTGCATTCCGCAGCCCACTACCTGACTGACAGTCATACCTGTTACTTCGATTCGGTTCATTGCCTCTTTAAATGCCTCAAATCTTGAACGCTTCATAATAACTTCCACTTTGGAAATTGAAGAAGCCTGCTTTGTCTGTGTGCTGTTGTCAAGAGTTATAGGTACAAGTTTTTCATGCTCTGATGTCTTAGACGGACCGCTCTGAAGAATTTCAGTATAACTGTTGGTAACAAAATCGCCGTATGCACTGTTAAGACCGTGTTCCCTGTTATCAAGTCCCTCAATCTCTTCTGCTGCGCTGACACGAAGCCCTGAAGTATGTTTAATTAAAGTAAATGCAAGTCCCATAATCACAAGGACAAATACCACAACAACCGCAGAACCAAGAAGCTGTGTTAAGAAAAAGTCTGCATTGCCGGTATAAAAAAGTCCTTTTGTCTTTGAAAAAAGTCCTGCAAGCAAGGTTCCAAGGATTCCACAGAAACCATGAACGCCGATTGCTCCTACGGGGTCATCTATTTTCAATACTTTGTCCACAAACTGAATTGCTATTATTGAAAATACTCCGGCAAAGATTCCTATAAGGCAGGCAGTCAAAGGTGTGTACTGGTCACATCCGCAGGTAATTGCAACAAGTCCCGCAAGAATGCCGTTTATCGTCATGGAAATATCTGCTTTTCTGTAACGGATTTTGCTTGTGATCATAGCAGCCACCGCTGCAATTCCGGCTGATAAAATTGTATTTAAAAATACGTTGCCGACTTTATCAGCTGCACCTGATGTAATAACCGAACCTCCGTTAAAACCAAACCAGCCAAACCAGAGAATCATGATACCAAGTGCCCCAAGGATTATGTTGTGGCCGGGTATTGCCTTGCCTCGTCCATTCTTGTCATATTTATCAATACGGGGACCGACTATTTTTGCACCCATAAGTGCTGCCATACCACCAACGGTATGAACAACGGTTCCGCCTGCAAAATCATGGAAACCAAGCTTTGAAAGCCAGCCTCCGCCCCATATCCAATGTCCTACAATCGGATATACAAACATTGATATAATTACGCTGTATATGCAATATGCCGAAAATTTAGTTCTTTCTGCCATTGCCCCGGAAACAATTGTTGCTGCCGTAGCACAGAAGGTAATCTGATAAAATACGAAGCTGCAAAGAGATACCCTGTCAGGTAAAAGGGACGTATAGTCATCTCTGATAAACAAATCAAGATTTCCGATAAAACCGCAATTTTTACCAAACATAAGTCCAAATCCGATAAAGAAGAAAACCGGAGCACCTATACATATATCAATTATGTTTTTCATTACAATATTACCTGCATTTTTGGCTCTTGTAAAACCTGTCTCAAGCATCGCAAAACCTGCCTGCATGAAAAAAACCAAGGTTCCGCAAATCAACAGCCAGACTGTATTTAATGATGTCATACTTTTCTCCTCCTATCTTGATTCTCTTGTATATGGCTTGCCATTTGCCTTAGGCTCTGAACCCGGCTTCATAAAGAATGAAAGCACTATGAGGGTTGCAAGGTAAGGAAGCATCTGTAAAAACTGATAAGGTATCGCATTACTTACAACCTGGAGTCTTAACTGCAAAGCGTCAAGAAATGCAAAGAATATACAGGCTAAAAGCACACCCTTAGGTTTCCACTTACCAAAAATAACTGCAGCAAGAGCTATATATCCTCGTCCTGATACAATACCGTTTACATAAGATGATATATATATGGTTGTAAGATATGCACCGGCAAGACCACAAAGGGCACCATTAACAGAACATGCGAAATATTTTTTCTTGGTAATATTGATACCAAGTGTTTCTGCTGCCCTCGGGAATTCACCTACCGACCTAAAAGCAAGTCCTGATTTGGTTTTATAAAGATAAAAACCTATAACAAGTGTCATAACAACAGCAATAATAAGAACCGAATAATTATCTGCCGTTACCGACTGCATGATTCCTGCCTGTTTTTTTGATACTGTTGTATATACAAGCGATGCTATGGCAAGTCCCAGAATATTCATGGCATTTCCCACTATTACCTGGTCTGCATTAAGATTAATTGTAAGGAAAGCATATATCATATTTACGCCCCATCCTGCTGCAACACCTGCAAGCATACCAAGATATGGATTTTTCGTAAAATATGAAGTAATAAAACCTACAATCGCACCCACTGACATAATGCCTTCAAGTCCGATATTGGTAAGTCCGCATCTTTCTGAAAACATCTCGCCTGTCGCTCCCAGTAACAACGGAGGAAGCATACGCATGGTTGCTATCAAAAGACCCGTAAGAAACGTTAAAGTGAATATATTACTCATCTGCCTTACCTCCTTTGAATTTTGATTTAAAGAAGTTCTTAAACTTATCTTTTTCTACTAATACACTTCCGCCTACTACAAAGAATATAATTATCGCCTGAATAATACTTGCAATAGAAGACGGAACATTTGTCATAAGTTCCATTGAATTAGAACCTACATTTAATGCCGCATAAAACAGTGCCGCAAGAACAGTTCCTATAGGATGAAGCTGACCTATCAGTGCTATGGCAATTCCGTCAAAACCATAGTCTGCACAGAAACCGCTCTGTATTCTGAACTGAGTACCGAGAAGTTCAATGGTACCTGCCAGACCGCCGATTGCTCCTGAAATTGCTATGGACAGTATCAGATATTTTTTTACCGGAATACCGTTACAGTCAGCTGCCACAGGATTAATTCCTACAGCCCTGAATTTTACTCCATAAGAGGTTTTATAAAGCACATACCATATAAGTGCCGCTACAAGTAATGCGATTATAATTCCTATGTGAACTCTTGTTCCCGGAACAAGATTGGCAAGTCTTACCGCCTCAGCAACTTTTTCAGTCTGGGGAATCTTACTGTTTGTTGCTGCAAGAGGATACGTATATAGGTAACTTGCAAAGTAAAGTGCTATGTAGTTCATTAAAAGTGTACTTACAATTTCATTTACATTCCTGAATGCCTTTAACGCACCGGCTATAGCACCCCAAAGAGCACCCACTACCATGCCTACAATAATTGCACCTATTGTAATAAGCGGTGCAGGAAGATTAGCAAATGTTTTTACAAACCATGCCGCACTTATCGCTCCCATTATGAGCTGTCCGTCAACACCTATCGTCAGCACGCCGCTTTTATAAGCAAAAGTAATTGCAAGCCCGCAAAGTATAAGTGGGACTGAAATTGTAAGAAGCTCGCATATACTGTTTCCTGAGCCAAATGCTCCTTTAAACATATAACCATAGGCTTCAAAAGCATTGTTTCCCGTAAGTTCAATAATGATAATTCCAATAATAAGTGCAAACAAAACCGACACTATGGGAATGGCTATTTTCTGAATTGTTTTAGTTATTGATGCTTTCATATTCTTTACCTCCCATCATTGCTGAGATTTTGTCCATATCAGGGGTACTTCCGGATATTTCACCCATTATTTTTCCTTCAAACATAACTATAATCCTGTCTGAGATTTTAATTACTTCGTCAATATCTGCCGATACAACCACAACGCCAATGCCTTTATCCCTGGCTTCAATAAGGCTGTTGTGGATAAAATTAGTTGCACCTATATCAAGTCCTCTTGTAGGATGCATTGCCACGATGAATTTAGGATTTCTTTCAAGTTCCCTTGCTAAAATTACTTTCTGCTGGTTTCCACCTGAAAGATTTCTCGCTTGTTCCTCTATTGATGAGCAGCGTATATCATATTTTTCCTTCATTTGATTGGAATACTCTGTTATTTTTTTACTAAGTAGGAACTTGCCATGACCCTTTGAAAACCTCTTTTTCTCAAGGTCTTTAAGTACAATGTTATCTTTGATGTTCATATCTCCTATAAGTCCCATCTTATTACGGTCTTCCGGAATATGTGCAAGTCCGTCATTTATAAAATCAATAACCTTGAAATCGTTTGCATTCTTTCCGTCATAGATTCTCGTTCCTTCCGATGGCTTTGCTATTCCTGTAAAAATCTCTGCCAACTGGCTCTGTCCGTTTCCGTCAACTCCGGCTACCCCAAGAATTTCACCTTTATGTACTTTAAGGCAGATATCTTTTAATCCGCTGTGTTTGCTTTCCTTGTGGTAAGATACATCTTTTAATTCATAGATTAATTCGTCATCCGAATCAACATGCTTCTTCTCATAAGTTCTGGTAATAACTTTTTCGCCAACCATCAGATTAGCAAGTTCCTGTGGGCTATAGTCCTTGGCATTAACAGTTGTAATTGTCTGACCTCGTCTGAGTACCGTAATCTTATCCGAAATCTGCATTACCTCTTTCATCTTGTGTGAAATGAAAATAACGGATTTGTTATTGGCTTTTAATTTTTCGATAATCTTAAATAATCCTGCCGCTTCTTCATCCGTTAAAACCGCGGTAGGTTCATCTAATATGAGTAATTCTGCATCATTGTATAACGCCTTGATTATTTCAACTTTCTGCTGCATACCCACCGACAGATTGCTTACTTTTTCATTAATGTCAACCTGTAAATCATAGGTTTTTTCTATTTCCATAACCTTTTTGGTTACTGCGGTTTTGTTAAGAAGTTTTCCTTTCTCTTCAAGTCCGCACAGCATTATATTTTCAAGTACAGTCATGGCTTCAATAAGCATAAAATGCTGATGAACCATTGCAATACCTATATTTCTTGCTGTTAAAGGCGAATCCATATGCCATTCACAATCCTTATAAATTATTTCTCCGGATGTCGGCTGGTATAATCCGCAAAGAATATTCATAAGTGTACTTTTTCCGGCACCGTTTTCGCCTAAAAGTGTATGTACTTCGCCGTCACCAACTTTTAAATTGACATCTTTTAATGCATAGAAATCACCGAATTTTTTTGTTATTTTAATTAATTCAAGCATATGCATTCTTCCTTTCTTATCATTATGGTACATGTGATGACAAAATCCGTATTCTATACAGGCTCTGTCATCACTTTTTCTCAATTATTTTGCATAATTGTCACAATCAATTTCACCGCTCTTGATTTTATTGATTACATCATTAACCTTAGCCTGCTTATCCGCATCAAAGAAATCTCCGAATACACCAAGGCTGCATGTACCGCCGTCTTCAAATCCTGCGATATAATATCCGCCTTTAAATGTGCCGTTTGCCGCTGTTTCCATTGCATGATAGATAAGAGCTTCATTACTCTGGATAATACTTGTTACCGTAATATCGGGAGCTGTATCGTGGGACTCTGAAGGCTGTGCGATAAAGTATACGTTATCCGCTGACTGGCAGGCTTCTCTTACACCTGCATCAACACCTGATGCAAATGAGAAAATAACATCTGCTTTATTGGTTGAAATCATTGATATACCTATTTCTTTTCCCTTTGCAACGTCTGTCCATGAACCACTCATTACTGATGTAAATTTGATGTCAGGGTTAATATATTTTGCACCGGCTTCCATTGTCTTGCTTGCTTTAAGGATCTCGTCTGATTCCTCACCGCCGACAAATCCGACTGAACCGTTTTCTGACTGGAGTGCTGCAATTACTCCGGCTACAAAACCGATTTCAGGATTGTTCTGTGACATTGACAATGCATTATCCGCTGTATATGTTCCGTCAATTGCCGCAAAATCTACATCGGGATAATCAGGTGCGATTTCCGAAAACGCATCCGAAAGGTCTGTATCAGGTGAAATAATAAGGTCAACTCCTGCATCACAATACTGTTTTACGGTAGATGTCATATTCTCAAGTGACACATTTTCCACTTCAAAAGTCTTAATATTATCAAATTTTTTTTCTGACGCTTTAAAGCCTGCATAACAGCTTGAGCCCCAGCCGCCGTCTTCAAACGGACATGCTGAAATGTATGCTACTTTAAAAGTATCTGACGAACCTGAACCATTAGATCCGCTGCTTCCGCATCCTGTTAAACATGCTATAACAAGTGTTGCTGCTGAAATTCCTGCCACAATTTTACTTAATAATTTTCTTCTCATAGTTTCTTCCTCCTGTATGTGTTGTTATTCGCTGATTGGTTTTGTTATATATTTTCTATGCATCTCTCTTCGACGCATCCAATCCGTACCTTGTTTTGAAGCCATTTTAATGACCTCACGTTCATCTATTTTTGTAGCCTTTCCATCCTTTACGAGGATGTTGCCCTGAACCATTACCGTATTTACATTGCTTCCATTTGCGGAATATACGAGATTCCACAACAGATTGGTGTCATCTCCGTCCCAGTAAACCGGCTGTAAATTAGGACTCATGCAATCAACGAGAATCAGATCCGCTGATTTACCGGCTTCTATTGAGCCGATTTCTTTTTCCATTCCAAGGGATTTTGCTCCATTAATTGTTGCCATCCTTAACATCTCTTTTGCACCAAACATAAGTGCATCACAATGGGTTGCTTTCTGTAAAAGTGAACCTATTTTCATTTCCCTGAAAAGATCCATGCTGTTATTGTCTATCGGTCCGTCAGTTCCAAGTGAAACATTGACGCCCGCTTCCTTCATCATCGGTATTCTTGCAACTCCACATCCTAGCTTTGCCGCCGATGCCGGGCAATGAGCAAGGCTTGTTCCGGTGGCTGCCATTCGTTTCATATCTTCACTTCCAACCCATACGCAATGGGCTAAAAGTGTATGTTCACCAAGAATTCCTCTTTCCTCAAGAACTTCTATCGTTGATTTACCGAATCTTTTATGTATTGTCTGTTCTTCTTCCATCTGTTCACAGCCATGTGTGTGAATACCTACGCCATATTCCTTCTGGCATCTCACTGCGTCTTTATACATCTGTTCACTGCAATAGAACAGATCCTCAAGTCCCATCCACACTCTGATACGTCCGTTATATGACATATGATGACTTTTAATTAATGCTTCATTAGTCTCCGTTGTATCAAAGAATGTATATGGTAAAACATCTGCCGCATAAGGTGCACAATGTAATCTGATTCCAAGTTCTCCTGCTGCTTCTGCACACCTGTCCATAAAACGGTACATATCCATTATTGTGGTTGTTCCGTTTTTCAGACATTCAAGGTAACAAAGCCTTGCCGCATGGTAAGCATCCTCTTCCATACATGCCCTATGCTCCAGATCATATACCGGAAGCCAGTCAACCATTCTCTGGTTCTCCACAACGCCTCTCATAAGGCTTGAATGGTTATGTGTATCAATTAATCCCGGAAGCAGTGCCATCTCGTCTTTGCAATCGATTATCTCATCTGTATCCTCGGGAATCTTAACTTCCTCCGAACTGCCAACTGCCGTAATCTTTTCTCCGTCTATAATGACTGTTCCGTTTCTGATTATCCTGTTCTGTTTATTAACAGTAAATATAATTGCATTTGTAATTGCTCTTTTCATATCGTTCCCTCCTGCAAGATGTTTTTCAGCAAAAAAGGCGTTACACGGATGATTTCTCATCAATATAACGCCTTTGTTAATCTTTTTTTATTTATGAGCATATATTAATCTTAAAAGAGCTTGATTTCAATATACATTTTGTATAAAATATAAATATATTTTTTTACATTTTGTATATATGGAGTAAATTATGGATTTAAAGAAATTTCTTGAACTTCCTGCAACAGGGGACTTCAGGCTTTTAAACAAAATAGATAATATTACGGATATTCCGGTTGAAAACATATCCCTTCTTGAGTCTCCGGTTGAAAAATTCGTCCGCAGGCACGAAATTATCCTTTCACAGGCTCTTACTGTAAGAGACAATGAAACTGATCTTAAGCAGTTTATTGAAGAATTATACCTTGCCGGTGCTTCTGCGGTTGTATTTGCATTTCCGGGGAATGATTTTCATATGTTGGACAATATATTGCCCATATATTCAGCTAAGAATTTTCCTATTCTCAGCATGGACTGGGACCACCTTTTTTCGGAAGTAGTTGAAGAGACTTTAAAAGAAATATGGAAAAACGAAAATGAAATACAGACCTACCTTGAGGCACTCCAGCGTGACCTCCTTAATCATTTCATTCAAGGGAAATCCCTTGAGGATGCAGCCGAGGTCTGCTACAAATATCTTGGAAGCGATATCGTTATCCTTGACATCAACCATAAAATTGTTGGACGTAATTCCATAATCAGACGTTTGTCCCCGGCAGGATACCTCAAATCGAGAACAGGTGAAATCAAGAGACTTGAGATTGCCAACTCCGGCAGACAATATGGCTTTCTGCTTCTTGACAATACAGTCTTTGATCTTAATTTTCACTCTGCTTCTGCCGTCCAGTGTATAAATACACCCCTGACTTTATGGTTTGACAGGGAATACGCCATTATGGCATCAAGAATGAAATCCAAAGAAGATTTTATCTGGAAACTGGCACACCATGAATTTGAATCCTTATCAGAGGTCTGCTCAAAAGCTGAACTTCTTGAACTTGATATCAGTGGAAATTTTAACTGCATCTTAGCCAAGGTATCCACTTCTGATTTTAATGTTGAAGGTCAAAGCAATGTTTTCATTGAGGAACTGGCCCTTAAAACAGCCTTGGATTACAAGCTTAAATGTCTCGTTTCTCTCCAGCACGATATTCTTGTAATTTTACTTGAAAATAAAAACGAATCCAATACAAGGAATCAGATTGAAGATTATATTGCTTCTTTTGAAAAAAACTGTGAGCAGAATATTCCTGCCACAGCTTTTCTCTGGGGATATGATTCCATGGGACGTCCTGTTGACACCCTGAATCTTGGTTATAAAAATGCACAAAAAGCGCTTAAATTCTGTATTGATTCAGACGGAGCAATCCACTGTAAATGTTTCCAGTTCTCTATTTCGGAAAAGATTATAAGTCTTTTAAGAAATGACGAAGAAATCAGACTTACAGCTTCAAATATATTAAATTCTTTAAAAAACTACGATACCATCCACAATTCCGACTATACAGATACTTTAAAGACATACATAAAAGCCAATTACAATATCAGTGAGGCCGCGCGGCTTTCAAATCTTCATCGTCAGTCGCTTATATACAGACTTGACAAAATAGAGGCACTTACCGGTCTCTCCCTTAAAAACCATGAGGATTTGTTTACACTTGAGTTATGCCTGATGATGTGATAAAGTCTTCGTTTTTCAGTTTTTTATTTATCCTTATCCATATACCTGAATGCCTCTGCAAGCTCCAGTTCCGATATTCCGAGTGAAGAAGCTATTTCAGCTCTGCTCATACCTTTCTTTTCAAGGTTATGGCTTAATGTTACCCATGATTTATATTTGTTCTTTAATTCTTCTTTCCTGCCTTCTTCTATTAATCCTTCAAAAGCTTCACACATGTTAAGTTGCTCCTTTCAGTCATACAATATTTCGTTAATTGCATCCGCAAATATGTCCGGAGTAAAGTAATTCTTTAATAAAATGTCTTTCTGTCCTATTACAATCTCTTCCTTTCTTTTCTTAAATAATAAAACAGAAGCATTATAAAATTTTAACCTATATTATCCTTAAACATTATAACATTGTATCTATTGAAAAAAAACCCCTCGAGGAATTTATTTATTCTCTCAAGGGGTTTTAATATTACCAGTCTGCACCCGGACACATTGTAAAAAATACATAGTTATCTTTAACCTTGATTACAGGTTCGTTAGCTTCTGTACAGATGTTCCAGCGTGGGTTCGCCGACTTTTTCAGCTGTGCTGCAAGGGCTTCTGCATCATCCGTTTCAAAAATATATGAAACGTATGGAATTGAACCAATAACAGGTGCAATTTCATATCCATTTTTAAAACCTTTGATGTCCTCATCAAATCCCATCAATAAGCCTTCTTTGACTTTATTTACTTCACAATCATATCCACCAACCGGAGCGATTAATTTTGCTATTTCTTCAATGTCTGTTCCTTTATCAATCCCATCTTCAAAAATAGATACAATCTTTTTTTCAATTTCTGCCGAATCCATATCGTCAGAACCTGAATTATTGTCCTCTGATCCGGTTGTAGGATTATCTGTAGTATCTGTTACTGATTCCTTTGTGTTATCAATTGTTGTCTCACCGTTGCTGTCAGACTTTGAACATCCAAACAGTCCCACTGCCATTGTTAAAATAATAATACCTGCAAATAATTTTTTCATAATTTTCTCTCCTTAACTTTTTTAATTAATTTTCCTGTAAGTTTTTTTATAAGATATAAAATATATGCTGCCACTATGAGGCATATCGCAGTAATCAGAAACGTAATAAGTTTTTGTCCGGTTGCTTTATAAATCCCGGTTTCAAGTTTAAAACCGAAAATCATCTGCAGGCCGTATAGTTCCAATGTAAGCCTGCCTATAAACTGCATCGGAAGATTTCTGATTGATACGTGTGATGAAATATAATCCCAAAGTAATATCAGCGATATTACAAAAGGAATTGCAATAATATAATACATTTCAAAGAAAGGTTTATTCAGTCTTTCAATGCTACCATATCTGTAAAGCAGATAAGAACCTGCAATTAATCCTGCAATTATTACAGGAAGTCCGGATTTTTTTAACAAAAAGTTTCTGATTTCTTCATAATACATACCGATAAAAATTATGGGCAGTCTGTTTACCAGTACAAAAACAGCTCTGTTTCCAAGGACATCCTTACATAACACACCAAGTAACAGCCAGCCAAGTATCATCCCAAAAAACGCCTTTAATCCAAAACGTTTTTTTAATTTTATCAAAAAAGGTACTATGAGATATATAAGCATTATGGCAACAAAAAACCATAAAAAGGAGCCTCCTCCTTTTTTGAAAAATTCAATGCCTGAAATTACCTTGAAAAATCTCGGGTATTTCCATTTATCGTAAAAGGCTGCCACAACAGCAAACAATACAAATGGAATATATACTGACAGCAGCCTGTTGCCCACAAACTTCCAATATTCAATTCTATCTCTATGTGCCAATGAATACGCTGACACAAAAAAGAAAATATCCACGCCTATATATGCTGCCCGGTAGATTACTAACTCTGCTTTTAATCCTGAAAAAGGGATATAAAAGTGGAAAATCATAATCAGAAGAGCCGCCAGCCCCATAATTGATTTTTTACATTTCACTTTTTTGCTTAATCCTTTCTTATAAAAAACTGATAATGTCCATCCGGAAAGGCCACAATACATATCTCATCATCCATATTATACTCATTATAGTAATAAACCTTACATATTATATTTTTTTTACCTGCCTTTACAGTTATTGACCCCATTTCATCACCAAGGTCGCTTTCATCCGGTTGTTTCATCTGAACCGATATCACTGTACTCGCATCATCAACAAGATTATATTCTGAACACTGTTGTACCACGGGAGCGCAATATATTTTATCGTCCAATGAAAATTCTATAAGCGAATATGATACTTGTGGCTGCTGTTGTTTTCTTACTTTATTTCCAATCATAAAGCTTGTGCCTGTTATTAATATCAGACTTGCTGCTGTCACAATCCACTTAATGACATTAGATGGTTTACGGACTGTTTTTCCCGCCGCTTCAATCATATCAACGTCAATATCATTCATAGCTTTTAAAAAATCATATGAATTCATATATAATAGCCCTCCTTCTTAAGATATTGTTTTAATCCGTTTCTGACACGGAAAAGAATTGTTTTAACTTTGCCTTCACTGATGCCATATCTGTCTGCAATCTCAGCCACAGAATCCATATACCAGTACCGCCTTATAAATACATTTCTTTTTTCTTTGTGAAGTGTTCTAAGAAAAGAATTTATATAATTTTTAAGTTCTTCGCTTTCTGCATTTGCCGTTGTATCATCGTTTCCTGCAATTATCTCTGAAAGTTCGCCTGTCAGTTCCACAATTGTAGCACTTCTTTTCAGCCTGTTTGATTCTTTATACCGGTCCAGTGCAAGATTTCTGGTTATTTTTGCCATAAAAGTAAAAAAATAGCCTCGTGGTTCGTGAGGAGGTATCGAATTCCATGCGCGCAAATAAGTATCATTCTCACATTCCTCAGCAATATCCAGGTCATCGCAAATACGATTGGCAATAGCAACAAGCTGCTTTCCATACTTATCTGCCGTATAAGAAATTGCTTTTTCATCTCTTACAATATAACGGTCTATAATTATTTCATCTTCTATGGGAAGCATCTCCTTTCTTATCCCTTCACTTATTAATACGACATATATTATAAGCAGGTTTCAATTATTTTAAAAAAAGACATATGCCCGGATAGCATATGCCTTTCCATATATTTTAGTATCTTGGTGTCAGCTCTACATACATATCTTTGTACTGTCTTGCACTCTTTTCCCATGACACATCTTTTTTCATATCACGGATGACCATATCATCCCAATATTTTCTGTTTTCAAAATAAAGTGTCTTTGCTCTGTTAATTGTATCGTAAAGAAGTCCTCTTTCATATCTGTCAAATGTAAAACCATTACCTGTATTATCAAACATATTATAAGGCTGGACCGTATCCTTAAGCCCGCCTGTCTCTCTGACAATTGGAATTGTTCCGTATCTCATAGCTATAAGCTGTGTCAGTCCGCATGGTTCAAATCTTGACGGAACTAAAAGAGCATCGCATCCGGAATAGATATTGTGTGCAACATTTTCATCATACGCAATATATGCACAGAAATTACCTTTGTACTTATCTTCATAATAACGGAATGTATTCTCATACCATGAATCACCTGTCCCAAGAACAACGACCTGTGTATGCTCATCCATAATACTTGGAATTATATCATTTACAAGGTCAAGCCCTTTCTGATTGGTAAGACGTGAAATAAGTCCTATTACAATCTTATGGTCATCCACATCAAGTCCCAATGACTCCTGAAGTGTCTTTTTATTAATTTTTTTATTGGCTATGGCTGTTTCTGCATCATAATTTGCCGCCAGGAGTTTATCTGTGGCAGGATTCCAGTTATCGGTATCTATACCATTAACAATTCCTCTGATTTTGTCACTGTGATATCTAAGATGTTCCGCAAGACCCTCTCCATATTCTTCCGTCTGAATCTCCCATGCGTATGTATTACTTACAGTTGTAACTTTGTTGGCATAAGCAATTCCGCCTTTTAACATATTAGCATCAAGCCAGTTCTGAATCATACAATCTTTATTAAATACATAATCCGGAAGTCCTGACCAGTACTGAATCATCTTTCTGTCATATATTCCCTGGAATTTCAGATTATGTATTGTAAGTACCGCACTTGCTCGTCCAACATTGGTATCCTTAAAACAAGTTCTTAAATAAAGTGGCACTAAAGCTGCCTGCCAGTCATGACAATGTACTACATCCGGAGTCCAGTCCAGATAATTAAGTGCTGCAAGGGATGCTTTTGCAAAAAAGCAGAACTTAGGAATATCATCAATAAGGTTGGTATATGGATTGCCCCATGAAAAGAAATCATCATTGTCAATAAAATCATATACAACTCCGTCTTCCTGATATTCCATAATACCTACATAATACTGTCTTCCGTCAGCACAAAGGTTCATATAAAAAGAACCTCTGTATTCCATTTTCTCCTGATATTTCCAAGGAATACATTTATATCTTGGAAGTATTACCTTAACATCCAGATTAAGTTTGGCTAAGCTCTTAGGAAGTGCGGACATTACATCTCCAAGTCCTCCGGTCTTGGCAAATGGGTAACATTCAGAACCTATAAAAGCAACACTTCTTCGTGGTCCCAAATCAACCGGTGCAGCCGGAATATTTTCCGTAACAACAGGCTCTTGTGTAACAGGAATATTCTCTGCTGCAACAGGCTCCGCAGCAATCTCAGTTTTTTTTGCTGTTGTTTTCTTTGTGGTTGCTGTTGTCTTAGCTGTTGTTTTTTTCGCTGTACCGGTTGTCTTAGCGGTTGTTTTCTTTGCTGCCGTTGTTGTCTTAGCTGTTGTTTTTTTCGCTGTACTGGTTGTCTTAGCTGTTGTTTTCTTTGCTGTCTCGGTTGCTTTTTTAGGTGCTAAAACTTCTTCGTTCGTCACCTTTACTTCTGTTAAGTTATCTTTAACTCCCGAATTAGTTGCACTTTTTTTATTATCCATACCTATCTCCAATCTGTGAAATAATATTATTCCTATATACTATTCTAACAATAAAGCAACTTTAGTTCAACAAAAACCTTTTTCCCACAGAAATACTGTCTGTTAATATCATAATTTTCTGATTCCATACTATCATCCCCCATTTTTATAAATTAACCTTGAAGACCGTTTGTCTGTCTAATCATATCTTCCACAACAATGTCATAGATTTCACCAACTGAATTACAGTATTCAAGTATTTTCCAAGGCTCATTAGTATGAAAATGTATTTTAACCAATTCTTCGTCTCCTGCGGCTATCAGACTGTTTCCTTCAAAATGTTCCGTTATATAGTCGGCAATTTCATCTTCATCCAAATCCTTGTCTCGCCTGTCAATTAATAACTGTGTGTCATACCTGTATGCAAACTGGTCATCCTCTGCATCTATTGAATTAATTCCCATTTTTAAAACCTCCATAGTTTTTGAATTATATTTTATCTGTTTTTTCCAATTTCAGTAATTGTATTTTTTTATCAAGGCCTCCTGCATAGCCCGTTAAACTGCCATTTGTACCCACAACTCTGTGACATGGAATAATTATCGAAATCGAATTATGTCCAACCGCACCGCCTACAGCCTGTGCTGACATTTTCGCAATGCCTTTTTCCTTAGCTATTACATTGGCAATCTCACCGTAAGTCATTGTTTTACCGTAAGGAATAGTAAGCATAATCTCTGCTACCGATTTTCTAAACGGTGTACCTGTAATTAAAATCTTTGGTGTAAAATCAGGTTCTTTTCCTCTAAAATAAATATCAAGCCACCTTGATGTATCATCAAATATATCAAAGTCTTTTTCTGTACATTCTTCCTTGATGGAATCAGCAAAATATTTTTGTCCTTCAAACCACAAGCCAATCAGTGCCGTTCCTTCACTTGCCATTGTTATCCTGCCGATAGGTGAATTGTAATAATTTGTGTAAATCATAAATTTATATCTCTTTCTTATCAAAAAACAAATATAATAGTCATCTAAAAATAAAAAAAAATTATTTTCTCCCATAATATTAATGTAAAATAAATTATTTTTAATTTGATTTTACATACTATTATTAAATTTAAAGTAAAGGAGACAAAAACTCATGAATTCAATCAAAAATTCACAAACATTAATCAACGAAAGGAGGAGAGAATATACTGAGGATTTATCAAACAATAAATCAAAATACTTCCGATGTGGTTATAACAATGTAATTAATTTTGCAATAGATTTTGCTTCAGCACCAGAAAACCCAATTTCCAACAAAACGCCACTGCAATTAAGAAAAGCACTAAAAGATTACATCAACAACGAAAAATTTAATTTGCTTGGATCTAAAAATTATGATTATAATGAGTATTACATTGATGGCCTTAATGCTGCTTTTGCAATACTTGTAGAATTATTAAAATGCAAATAATACCTACATACATAAGACCTGCCGGAATTAAATCTATTCATCCGGCAGGTCTTTTATCTTGATTCATCCTTTAGGAATCTGTCCGTCAACATACAGAATGTGATTTACTAACCATTCCGTCAGATATTCCAGAATATCCATTATCTGTTTGTCCTGGTCTTCTGTCTCACTTTTATGCAAATCAATAAATTCATCTAATTTAGATATAAATTCATGATGCTGAATTTTCTGTGTGAAAAGTTTTTTATAGTTTATGGATTCCATGTAGTTTTCTTCATCCGTAAAATGCTTTTCCGTGTAATCACGCAGCTTTATGAGAATTGCCTCGATTTTATCATATTTATCCGGTGTAAATTCATCATTAAGCAGTTCATAAGCTTCATCCGCATATTTAAAAAGCTGCTTATGCTCCTCATCAATCATTTCAATTCCTATGTAATACTCCGGTTTCATTTCGTACATATCAAAAACCTCCTTGCGACATTACCTTAATTCGTGTATTCCAAGGTAATCATCCACTTTATCTGTCACTCTAAGAATAGCACAATCCTTGTTAAAAATCCACTTGTACTTTAGATATCTTTACTAACAATAATATAGTTCATTTTCTTTCCTTTTTTTGAACTATATCATTCTTTAGTTCAAAAATTCATTTATTTTTGTACCAATTATATTATATAGTTTAAAAAATTACAATTTATTGAACTAAAAAATTTGTTCATTGACAAATCAATTTCCATAAAAACGTTTATATAAAAATTTTGATTATGTATATTCTAAGATACCTCCATTACCAAACTCTTTTCGTTTGATACTGAAAGAATACTTTTGTATTTATCTTCAATCCCATAGCTGTTGCTAATATAACGTTTCAATTCCTTTTTTGTGTAATGAGGAATAATAATCCCGTCAAACAACCCTAAACCGGAAAAATCTGTCATACCAACGTTATTTTTATCAAAGTCTTTTATCTCCTCAACACTCACGCCTGCAATAGCTGCGCCTGCACTGCAACCGATATATATTTTGTTTCCCGTCTTAAATCCTTCTTTGATTATGCTATCCAACCCTCTTTCTCTTAATATGGATAGTTCCTCAAACGTGTTGCCTTCTCCGCAATAATAGATATCACATTCCAAAACTTCCTGATTACTCATTTGATGTCCTGATAAAATTATATTTTCCTCTTTAAATCCCAAATTCACGCATGCCATCACAAGTATTGATTCCGTGTAATAATGTGGTTCATGGAATAAAAATATCTTTTTGTCCTCTAATTCATAAGACCCAAGCTCTTTACCAATAAGCTTTTGTCCCTCTTTGGTTGTAAGCCCATACGAAGTAAATATCAATTTATTTTTCATACACAATCACCATCCTTTGCTGACGTATTTCATATATTGGCAAGATATAAATTATCTTTATATTCTTTTGCCCGATACTACTTCAAAATGATATTTCACAATTCCCAAATCAAGCTTTGTGTATAATCCTTTCCCGCAAGTTATTTTTATACTATTATCAGGCAATAGTTCAAAATAAAATTTCTGCCGGTTCATTGCTGTCGGTGCAAGAAGTGTTGCTTCCATCCCGGACAAAAACCATTCCGGCATATCTTTTTTATAGTTACAAACTTCACTTAACTTTTTACTTTTATGGGCTGCTCCAGCGGTTTTACCATAACCAAGAGAAATCAGGCATACCAGTTTTTCTCCTTTGTCAATTTGTGCTTTACTCTTTCCGTGTGTCATAGCAACCCAACAGGTATTAAGTCCAAGCTCCTGTGCTTTCAAAACAATCTGTTCGCCGTAGTATCCAAGAGCTTCATCTGGTTTTGATTTTTCCCTGACAAGTGCAATGTAATTATTCACACCATCAAATTTTCCGTAATGTGCCATCATTGAGTTAAAACATTTCGGCTCATCATAAATTATTTGAATATGCAATCCCGCTTTTTGATTAATCTTAGCAATGAGAGCATTTAAAACTTCTCTCTTTTCTTTTTCAATTTTCTTATCCGTATATTGCCTTACACTGTGTCTTTCTTTCATAAGTTCAATTATTTCCATTATTGATTACCTCGCATAATAATCTTTCAATATTATTTAAAAAAACACCCGCAGTAATTTTGCTGCGAGTGCTCTCAGTACTAAAGCTTCCTGATTAATTTTACAAGTTCCGTTTCCCAGTCTTCCTTTTCAGAATAATGAATTGAACCGAGTATACCAGGATAACAATAATTCACAGAAGAGCATAGTATAATCGGAACGTCCCAGCCTCTTTCTCTGACTTCTTTTATCAAAATCTCTCCTGAGTTATTATCGGCTCCGCCAGATTTTTCAGGATACCACATATCAGTAATTATTAAATCATAAGGTTTTCCCTTACTAATTGCTCCTTCTATTTTACTTAGCCCATCTGCAAGATTTCCAACGCAATCTTTCTTCAGATTCTCAAAAGAGCCTCTCTCAATAGCTCTGCATATATCATGATGTTTAAAGACATTATCTTCAAGATTTAAAATATGCATAATCGCTAACACCTCCGCTATAATCTTATCAGATCACATATACTTCTTAAACTAACCTGCTAGTTTAGTTTCATAAAAAACTCTATACGCCGGAAGAGAAGGACTTTCGTCCTCCTCTCTGCTGCCCCTCAGTATGTCATCAACCGACGTACCGAACAACCTACTCAGGGCGTACAGGTTGTCAACGGTCGGAAGACTGTCGCCTCGCTGCCACTTGTAGACAGCCTGATCAGACTCAAAACCCATGAAGCGTGCTATTTCTTCTACCTTAATGTGATGTGCCTTACGGATTTCCTTTATTCTGGCTCCGGTTGCCTTTGCGTCTAATACTGGATATTCCATACGGATTCCTCCTTCATGTAATGCGGGTTACCAAACATCTGACTTCCAGGTGATGTAAATGTACACATTTAATTATTCCACAACCACACCATCATATCCTTTTTTCATTTCATTTATCGAGTGGGCATCAAGTCCATTTAAAACCATGGCTTTTGCCGGAAGCAATGTCCAAAATTCCTCTTTATACTGATTCTTTCTGCACATGGAAGAATAATTTTTTTCTAAATAAACGCCATTCGAGACAGCCGCCCAAATTACGGATTTAGCAGCTTCTATTTCCCGATGTCCAAATTGCCTGCAACGCCTAAAAGCTCTGTCCGGATGTGCCACTACATCAAATAATCCCGTATTAATGCCTTGTACCATTGATTCGCAAAGGCCTATAAACTCATTTGTTTTATCTTCATCAGAAAAACTATAATTTCCTTCATAGTGTTCAAAGAAATGTTGTCCAATCATGAGCAAATCTATTCCATCCATTTTCTTTAAGTTAAGGTAATAATCACGAAACGATGGCAGGTATTCTATTTCCAATCCACAGCGGACTTCTATTTTCTTTTTATATGTATTCTTTAGTTCTGCAAGGGAATCTATATATTCAGGCAGCTCCTCAATATCCATTCTATTCCCAAATGGATTATCAGGGAAAGGCGCATGGTCTGTAAACACAATTTTCCTTGCTCCTAATTCAATTGCCTTTTCTACATACTCAACATCAGCCTCAGAACTTGCGTGTTTACATCTATGTGTGTGAATATGAAACAATTCTTTTCCCGAATAATCATAAACTTGCGTATTCTTCACATACACCTCCAGCAATCGCTATATGCTCTTTTTTTAATTTTGAATATAAAAAAAGCAGTTGATTGTAAATGAAAGTCTGCTTTAAATCATATCCTTTATTGCTTTGTGTGGAGATTTAACTGATTGTATATGTCCCGTCCGACATACATTACTCTTAGTATTGTTACAACCTTTTTATCGCTGTCTGGAATATAAAGTACCACATAATTGTCTACTGGTAATACACGAAGTCCACGGCTTTTCCACGGTTCTTTTTCATATTTTCGATAACGCTCTGGCATCGTATCCAGACTTAATATCTGTTCTTCCAGACGGTCAAGCTGTCCGCTTGCATTTTGCGGCGATTGTAATTCAAAAGCAATATATTCAAAAATTCCTCTCAAATCACTGTCAGCCTGTTCGGATACTTCTACTTCATATATCATAAGCCATAATCATTGCGAATGTCAGCAAAGGCTTTCTTCACATTTTTTGTCCGTCCAGCCTGCATATCCGCATATCCTTTTTCCAATTCTTCATTGAATTCTGCTTCTGATAATGTGCTGATGTCAACAGGTCTGGCAGATGGTATTTTTACTTCAAACGGAAGTCCTCTCTGTAGGATAATCTGTTTATAAAACATATTGATAGCACTGGAAGCAGGGATACCAAGCGTAGACAAGATACTTTCTGCTTTTTCTTTGACATCTGGTTCAATCCTTGCATATAAATTTGCTGATTTTGTAGCCATATAAAGCATCTCCTTTCGTGAGTAGTATTTCCATCTATCTTTATTATATGTAAATGTCCGCACAATAGCAATACTAATTTTGTACTTCGATAATCTTATTTTCGGTCAGACTGGCTGCTCTATGCAGCCTTTCTTCTCATTTTATTTTAAGTGGTTTTTTACACCAAATCTGATACCGGATTTGAGATTTCTTTCCTACATATAGTGCATGAAATACAATGAAGCTTTGTTTATCCCCAATGACAATCTCTGTTTTTCCCGATGCAGTTTTATTCAGTTTAACCGCAACTGACCGTTCGAAAAACCGGGATGGGATTTTACTTACCAAATTGTCCATAAATTCAATGCAAATTTCTTCCATCTGATATTGGCTATTTAGTTTTTGTTCTTTGTACTGCAGAAGCATGTTTTTTTCTGTAATTTCTGACAAACAATCAGACTTGTTAAAATAGCTTGTTGCAATCATATAAAGTGCATATTCAAATGACGTTTGACTGTTAGTGAAATTCATTTTTACCATATCGTGTTCTCCTTTTCATTAAGAAGTGGTGCAATAGTTGTTATAAAATCACTATACCAGTTTTTTTTAGCATAATATATAAACCAATAGTCTAGTTTTTGAATCCTGTGTAACTTCTGCCATATTGTCAAACATGAATAATGCTTTTCATAATATCAATGGCTGCTGCAAATTCTTCGTCATGATTTCCCCTCACAAATATTACATTTGAGGGTGCATTCATAATCCATTCCATCATTTCATGTCGTATGGTTCCATAGTTTCTGCATTTCGATATTCATGTTTCTCATAATATCCTATCAGTACACCATCATCTCTGAGTGCCACCATATAAACATCTTTATTCTGTTTCTCATTGTGAAACGTATATACAATATTATGGCTTTCATCTGCCGCAAACCATTCCACTACCTGCTGTATTTTATCCCTTGATTCCGGATTGTGGCAGTCTAAAACGCTTCTTCCAATAAGTTTGTCGCCGCCTCGCTTCGCATAGCTGCTAACTGCTGCCGGATTCATATAAATAATCTCATGCTTAAGATTGCATATAACAATTGATGACCTGTCCTGATCAACAATACTCTTATAAAAACCGATCATCCTTTTTTTATGTATTTTTATCTTCTTATTTTTCACCATTTTCTACCTTTCTTAAAATATCGCGCCTTCAGCCCCTGTTCCAGACTTCATATCCCTGCCTCCTGGCAGAATCATACACAGGCTGCATGTTCTTCTCAAGAATATTAATAAATTCTTCTTCACTATTTCCCTTGCGATAAAGTTCCTGCCCTGCCCAGAGGGAATGCAAATTATCCCTATAGCAGGACTCATACAATTTTCTGATGCCTTCCTTTTCATGAATCAGCTGATACATAATAAACTGATTTTTTGCAAATCGGATAAAGAACGGGGACCATTTCGGAAGCCTGTTGCTCTTAGAGGAATTTAATGATGAATCCATCGGCATCAGATTCCACAACTCATCATTCATTACAAATGACCACGGAATAAAATGATCTACATCATATTGTTTCAAAACAACCGGCTCACCTGTAAATACATCCTTAATTTCTCGGACATCCAGAATACCTTCCCAGAGTTTCCGGACATTATTCAACTTACGCATCTTTTCATCCATTGGGGCAAGTTTATAAATCAATCCCGGAACTTCAGGGTTATTATTCTGAAGCCATTTCACCTTTTCATACTGTATCCATCCCAAAATTGATACCATCTGGTCCTGAATCATTTCTACCCAGGCGTTCTGAAAATAAACCTTCTTCTTAAGCTTGCTTTCCTCGCCGAGTATGTAAGGCAAAAGTACAGTATGCCTATTGATTCGTTCTATATATGCAGTCATTCTGCGAACACTTCCCCAGTCTGCTGCCTCACTGCTTTTATTAAAAAAGCCTGCCAGAGCCCGGTATGGGACCATGTTAGTAAGCTGTTCTTTATAAATCTTTAACTCAGAATTATGCTCCGCAATTGCATTCTTTATTTCTACCTTAGACGCATTCGCCGGTAAATCTGAAAGTCCGGTAAGAAGTAATACCGTTCTTTCCAAGCCATCTCTTACCTGTCCGTCCAACTGCATTCCACTTAAATGGATATGGAATTCTCTTACCGAATACCATGCATTACAAATCATCTCATCTATAATTGCATCAAAGGTTGTTTCCCTTATGTCCTCAGATATCAGCTGCACAATTGCTTCCAGCCAATAGAACTTATAGCAGTAAGAGGGATCTTTCATCATCATAGAAAATGACTCGATATCCAGTGTATTATAATATTTTCCATCAATGATTAATGAATACCTTTTTTTCGTAAAATCAGATTCAGCCATTTCTCCTCATCCCTTCCCGGTCTTACATCACCTGTAATCCAATAATCCTCTATCTGCAGTTCCGGAATCCCATGCAGATATTTTTCAAAATCTCCAATTGTAAAATCTGTAAAATACCTGCCGTTTCATTCACCTTCAAAACTACCATGCTTAAAAGATGTGTAAACTACTCCATTATCCTTTAATGCTGCTGCCATCTTTTTTAATACACCGGCTAATGCAGGCTTTGAAAGATGTAATATGGATGAACATGCCCAGATGCCATCATATTTATTCACATCGTGTAACTCCTCAAAAAGCATTTGTTTAACCTTGATTCCAGTATAATCACAGGCTATTTTGCAAAGTTCTTGCGAACCATCTATAGCATCCACCTGAAAGCCCTTCTCAAGGAAATACTTTGTATCACGTCCGGAACCACATCCAAAATCCAAAATATATGCACCTGCCGGTAGATTAATCAGAAATCTATCCTGTGTCTGTTTAAAATCCACAGCGAAAGTTCCTTGAACAAACTGATTTGCATTTTGATTGTAATACTTTAATGTACTGTTCATAACAGATTTCACCTATTTTCACACAACCCGGATTCTTAACTATCCTTTCATTTCACGTTACTTGAATATTGTAACATATTTATTGTTATTTGTAACATTACTTGCTTTTAATGTATGTGTTTTTTCAGAGGTGGCAAAAGTTTTAGAACGGAAGTCCTTCGTCATCTACATTGTCGGGGATATTCATGAAGCCGTCCGCATCTGTTCCGGGTTCTGGTCTTCCTGAAGAACTGCTGTTTTTGCTTTCTGCAAATTCCTGTTCTTCAATTAAAACATCTGTTGTATAGACTTTTTGACCTTCCTTGTTGGTATAGCTGCCGGTCTGTATACGACCGGTTATAGCTATCTTTGTTCCCTGATGAAGGTATTTTTCTGCAAATTCGGCAGCTTTATCAAATGCCACACAGGAAATAAAGTCTGCGGTCTGCTCTCCACCGTCACTTTTACGTCTTCTGTCTACAGCAAGCGTATATCTTGCTATTGCCATAGGATTCTCGCCAGTTGAGAAGCTGATGTGAGGGTCTCTTGTCAAACGTCCCATTAAAATGACTTTGTTCATCTTTTGCCTCCTTTCTTCTCTTTATGAGAGATTTCTAATCAGTTTTGTATATACACCATTCTTTGTTGATAGAATAGGTAATCCACCGTTTAATATTTCAGCATATATATTTTTATGTCTTGCTATTACTGCAGGTATTTTTCCTGCACTCAAATTTTCACTTATTTCAGGTACTTCATCTTTATTAAATTTACCCTGTATGAAGGCTTCAAGCTGTCCATTATTTTTAGCTGCAAGGACTTTAGCCATTGCATTGGCTCCATTAACAGACCACCTCATTCTTCCATGTTTCATTCTAAGTGTTATTACAGTGCAGTTTTGGTTCTCCTGCACACCCATGTCTTTATATATTATTCCTTTCGGAGCTTCTGGAAGATTGATTCTCTTCTTGTAAGGAATCAAACCATCATAGTTATTATTAAGATATTGATACAGTTTTCTTGCATTTTCTGCACCTGTGTCTTTCGGGTCATTTGTATCTATGCTGTCTGCATAGGTATCGATATAGTCAAGCATCTTGTCGGGTTCTGCATTTCTGTATAGAGAAGCTATATCCCTTGCTGCTCTTTTGTCTTTTATTTTTGCCCTGATTTCTTTCAGAACATGGAAGCGGTCAAGCTGGAATATCACACCGTCCGCTTCATCTTTAATCCAGTTACCGCCATCTCCGTTAAGGATACGGTATTTGATTTCATCTATGTTATATGCCCTTTTTATGGCATTATCTTTCTTTTTAATAAATGTTTTTGCCGGTTCCATTCCGGCTACTATCTGCTTATTTATAAGGTGGCTGCCTGTTTCGGCATCCCATCCTTCGTATATAGTGGCTATTTTTAATTCATGTTTTATGTCTGCTTTATGCTCTTTTGTTTGGGTTGGCAGCCATACGCCATCCATTTCTTCAAATATTACTTCTGTATCTTTTTTATCAGGACTGTATTCTTCAGAGGTCCTGTTATTTTCATTTTCTGATATTTTATTTCCTAATGTATTAACTATATTCCATACTGCTGTATGGCTAATGTTATTTCCTGTAGTATCGTTTAACTGTTCTGCGGCCTTTCTGTAGCTTTCTTCTGTAGCTGCTTTTACCACTTTTTCAATCAAATTGACGGAATACATTCCGTTTTCTTTTGTATTCATATATTCATCAAGCAGGTATCTTGCATTTCCATTATTATCAAGATACATTTGTCTTCGGTATTCAACATTTCCGTATATTGTTTTTATTGTTGTTGTTTTTTTGCCTTTTGAGCGAAATATTTTTTTATCCCGCTGTCTCATCAGTGTATTATCAATCTCTTCAAGTATCTGTGCTGTTATTCTGCTTGCTGCAATGCACATTTCGTTAAATACCTGTTTTTCAATCATTTTAAATTCCATGGTATCTCTTCCTCTTATCATTATTTTTATCCAGTCTGTAATTCTGTGCCGGTACACGCACTTCACACGTTTGGAGCCTGTCCCTAAGTGTGAACATTTCCGCTGTCCCAAGTGGTTTAACCTGAAATGGGAGTGAGCCATCCGCTTCGTTTAACCCGGTTACCAGCCGGCATAGGTCTGTCTTCTGCTCTTTTTCTTAAGCACGTTATTTTCAAACGAGAATTTTCGTCGCACGAAATGAGACATTCCTGCCTTTCACTTCCGACCCACTGGGGCGGAAAGGATTGGTGAAGTGGAGAATCGCTGAATCTTGACTTTTTATTCAGTTTTCAAATTACTATGTACAGTGTACCTTTTTTATTTTTAAAATGCAAATGTGCGATTTCTCTTTTTTTAATAAATTTGCACATTTATTCCGCCCCACTGGGGCGGATGTCAAATCAGCTCTTCCATAATAGTGTAATGATGCACTATGAGAAAAGTATACTCTGAATATATACACTATAAAAAAAGCCCCCGCCCCAGTGGGGCGGAAGCTCAATAATTTTTTATTTTTACATTTCTCTGTCTAATTCCACATCTTTCGATTTGTGACCTAATTCATTCCCCTCATCATCTTTGATATGATTTTTCAAAACATGTTCTTTGTCACAATAAATACAATCCTTATTCATTAACATTCTCCAATCTTTGACAGCTCTGCTTATCGGCATAAAGTATTCTGCATAACTATCCTTAGGGAAAAATACAACATAATTCTTTCCCTCTCTCCATGCCTCATGTGCAGCCTTAAATACATTAATAGGTACATAACTTGCGGACATATCTGTAAGGCGGTACATATTTACTGTCATATTCCCCCACTTTGTATACAGCATGTCTCCAAAGTCTGTCTGTTTATGCAGGATTGGGAGATTATTTTCCCTGCAGTAAGATACTAATTTTTCTTTGTTTTTCATATTGAAAACCTCTCTTTCTTATTTTTTATAAGATAATATTAGCTGTGTTTTAATAAAAAAACAAATGTGCGATTTAGCCGTTTTTTCTAAAATCGCACATTTAAAAAAGCCCCCGCCCCAGTGGGGCGGGAAATCGCTTCTTTCAGAACGAGCCTCCGGAGTGTCCGGATGTTGTCTCTTCCTCGGTTTCTTCTTCAGAATTAATGTATTTATCGTAAGACGGTATCTGTTCTGCCACTGTGAATATGAATGGGTCATATATATAACCTGTATCATACGATACATCAAACATATCCTTATCAAGCTCTGCCTTGTCTGCAATGTCTTTACGCTCCATTAATGAAGCTGTTACGGTATATATGCCGTCTTTATTAATGCCTTCAATGGTTATGTATTCCTTCAGGAACTTTTCCATATCTTCGTTCTGTATCAGCATAATAGGTATGCTGTCCTCGTCCGTCACGGTCATCTCATATGCAAGGTATACATGCAGCACATATTCCCAGTTAAGGCTTACGCCTTTGGTATCCGTGAGGCTGTTGTCTGTATTGTTTTCTTCGATATAGTCGGTTACGCTTTCGTAAAAATCCTGATATACCTTTTCAGTGACCTTATCTATCGGATAGACCTTACATATTTCTTCATAAGACGTATCGCCGTTCATGAACTCATATACTATTTTGTTGCTGCTGTCTACGGTTGAAGAGCCTTTGCTTTTTCCGGAAAACAGTGTAAAAATAAGTGTGAAAATTATAAGGACAACAAGAATAAGCGGAGCAAGGATATAAAGAAGGTTCATGACAACAATCTTAATTACCTTTTTAATGATTTTCTTTACTATCTCCATTACCTTATTAAGTAATTTTGATGACATGTTATTATCTGTATTGTTCATCTGGAGCATATTATTAAGGTTAAAGGAATTACTGTTGCTATTTTCCCTGTCATCCGGCGTAAAGAACTTTTTATGTTCATTTTCTCCGGACTTTCCCTTTACTTTTAATGACAGTCTTTTATCTTTTTCTTCCTTACCTGCCGAAAAAGAAGTCTTATTGTCTTTTTTCCCATTCCATGAACTCCCGGTCCCTTTTCCGGTATATTTTTTATCCGGATTCTTTCCCGGCTGTTTTCCCGCCCCACCGGGGCGGAATCCTTCATACCGGTCTTTTGCCTGGTTCTTTCTTCGTTCCCGGAGTTCAAGTATACGTCTGTCTATATCATTGCCGGTCTTTTTTACATCCTTCATCCCTGAACCGGCTTTATCTGCCGTTTTTAGGATTTTCTGCTCAGCATATTCTGAAGGCTGCTCTTCTTTCGTATCATCTGCTGTATTTAATTTATTTGCTGTTCCTGCAAGTGCAAGCCTGTCCTTATCAGGCATCTTAATTTCCGGCATATGATTTCTCCTTGGAATCAGTATTCACAAGCTCATAAATCTTTGTATCCTTAGGGATTCTGTCATCAAAAGGAATGACTGTTTTTCCTATTTTCAATAATCCGCAGCCCTTTAAAGGATTACGCACATAATTAAGCTGCTCATCTGATATGTGACAGAGTTTCCTGATATCTTCAAGATCATCTTCAGACTGCTTAAGCAGCACTACAAGCTCTGAATTGGATAACATTGTTCTTGCCGTATCTGATGTCATAAGGTCGGGTACATTCTGTGTAACTCCAACACAGCGACCATTGCACTTCCTGATTCTTTTCCACAGTTTGTAGAAGAATTCGGCGCTATACTGATACTTTAGATACATGTGCAGCTCTTCTACAATAATTATCGTTTTTCTTCCTGAAAAACGGTTTGAGGATACCCTGTTAAGGATGCTGTCAAGAACCACTTCCAGTCCTACAGGCATCAACTGCTCATCCATATCCCACAGGTCATAACACTGTATTCTTGCATCGGTATTTACATTTGTCTTTTTTGCAAAAGTATTTAGTGAACCTTTTACAAATAACTCCATGGCGAGGGCTATATCCCTTGCTTCAGGTTCATCACATGATTTTATCTCATCATACAGGGTTTCAAATGTTGGTGCCTCTCCTTTGTAACCGGCTTCAACGTATGATTTATATACGTTGATAACACACCTGTCTATGATTGTTTTTTCTGCAGGTGTTATTCCGTTTAGGATATGTTCAAATATTGACATGATGAACTGTGACTTAAGTGTTACCGGCTTGTCCTCTTCGATACTGTAATCTTCGTTTATGTCCATAAGGTTTATATGATGAGGGCTTTCTGCGGATATTTTTATTACTTCTCCACCGTACGCTTTTACCAGGCTTCCGTATTCACGCTCCGGGTCGATTACTATTATATCCGTATCAGGGTCGGCAAGTGCTTCAAATCCCATTTTAAGTTTTGCAAACACAGATTTACCGGAACCGGGAACAGCCAATATCATCATATTGGCGTTATTGAGCTTTGTCTCATCAGCCATTATAAGATGCTTGCTTATCTGGTTTTTCCCATAAAAACTTCCATGGTAATCCTGAATTTCTTCCACATAAAATGGTGTAAATGCAAGCATTGAACCGCTTAACATTGTTCTTGATATGTCTATGCAGCGTAATCCGTATGGAAGTGCCGTATGCAGCCCTTCAAGCTGTCTGTACTCCAGAACGGATATTTTACAGCCTGCAGTTTTTCCGGCTGCTATAACCGCATCCGTATCCCTGTCAAGCTCTTCAAGTGTATCTGCAGTATGTAAAATCGTCATTGTTGAATATAAAAGTCTCATATCATCTTCACGCAGATTATTTATGAATTTCTTTATTTCATCACGCTGAACCTGATAATCGTATGGGATTTCATCATAAGGCATATGACGGCTGTGCTGTTTCTTCTTCCACTGGTCGATGTTTTTATTAATTTTTGTTAAACGCTGCTCTGCGTTTTCTACTGCTTCATCTGTCGGAACCGGGTCAGATGTTATGGAGAACATTACCGGATTCGGGATGTCTCCGATTATCCTTGATATAACATTGTCTTTTATATAGGTTGAGTAATCTGTAACAACAAGTGTCCTTGCATACTTTTTACCAAGTTTTATATAATCATGTTCACATGCAAAATATCCGGGACTGATATATGTCCTTGCATCCCTGCCGCCTTTTATCATATCTTTTAAGTCAATGTCTGACTTATCGTTGTTGTTAATATCATTGAATATTTCAAGTCTTTCTTTTCCGTCAATGTCTTCAAGCATTGAATCCATTGAAACGAGGCTGTTCTGAAGGCTTATTGCAGCTTTGTCAAAGTAGCTTTTTGCAAGTTCGTATGAATCTGCATCAGTTGAAAGTGTAAGATATATTTCCTGATATATCGTATTTGATTCTTCCACTATGTCAGATATGATTTTGTTATATTCATTCCTGATTTCTTCCATTCCGTCTTCTGCAGGCTTCAGTAAGTATTTATTATTGTATTCCTCCAGATTGAGCTTTCTTCTGCTTACTGTGATTTCATACATAAATTCGCTTTCAAAGCCTGAAAGGAAGTCAGCATATCTTGATGAGTAGCTCTTTTTTTCCTCTTTGCCCACTGCCTGATAATTAATGTCTTTAATCCTGTAGCTTTTTGAAAATCTTCCATTCTTCAGGCGGAAAATTCCGTTTAAATATATTGTTTTTACAGGAATTATATCCTGAAGCTTTCTTGGTATAGGTATCTTATCAATTCTTGCTTTTTCTTTCATGTATTTCCTCCTTCAATATATCCTGTATGTAATCATCATTTCCAAAGGTTAATTGTTTTGGCATTAAAAAACACTGCTTAAACCACGCTGCAATAAATTTTTCGAGATACATTCCTTTGAATGGCTTGAACCCGATAAGGAACAGCGGAACTACCGCCGTAGGTATTACCCAGGATCTTGTGTCTGAACTCATTTTATCTTTCAGAATAAAATGAAGTGTAAGTGCAACGATGACTATAACAACTGTAAAGACAGTCTGTCTTTCATTAAAACCAAGAAAAAACTGTTCTTTGTAATCTCGTATTTCTTTATTTATTTTAAATTCCATTTTAAATCCTTTCTGTAAATGCTCTCCGCCCCGGTGGGACGGAGGCATATATTAAAGTGATGACATTTCTTTTATGATTCCTGATGCACCTTTGACAATTCCGGTCATTAATAACATATGGAATACAATCTCTCCCATGTACCCAAGAACGAGCGTCAGCATGGAACCGCTGTTAAACCAGCTTGATATTGTTATTACTGTTGCTAATTTAGAATATATAATCATTGCAAGACCTATTACTGCAGCTTCAAGGCATACGGATATGTAGCCTTTTACGAACTGCCAGCCGATGTTCTGTGTCCCTTCGCCGGCGATTGGGCTTAACATTACAGGTGCCATTGCCGTGTATATGTATAATTTAAAAAATCTTGAATAAACGGTTAACATTACCGTTACCGTAAGTGTTACAATCACAATAAATGTAATGATTGAAAAAATCAGTCCTACAATACTTGCATACCACGGAATTGAATATATGGCATCTGTAACAGCCTGCGGTATGCCTCCGCCTCGGCCTGTGTATATTTCGGTGAAGCCTGTGTCATGTATCTTTGCTACAATACCGCCTACAATTTTATAAATAGTGTTCATGAAATCAATACTGAAGCCTACAATCATTCTTGCAATTATATAGCGGATGAATAGTTTCAGTATTGTTCCGGGATTTCTTAATTCAGCAAAACTGGATGTTTCCTTAATTAAACCGATTCCAAAAAACACAATAATCAGACCGTATGCTATATCCTTTAATGCTGCATTAATCTGTATAATAACATCCCATAACACACCGTTATTCCATTCCGACAGGTTGTCTGTCAGCATAGCCCATATGTATTTTGTTGTAGTTCCCCAGAACTTTGTGCCGGATAAAAGAATTTCTCGTATCAGTTCATTCATCTTTTGCCTCCTTACATGGCTCCTATTGCTTTAAGAATCTCCTTCGCAAAGATTGCTATAAGACCGGTTGTGACATTGGTAAAGCCGAGCATTCTCTGTCCTGAATCATGTGATGAAATGGATGAAGCAAAATTCAGTATTCCCCATGCCGCAAATCCCATGCCTATTGCCTTGATTATCCCGAATATTATATCATCAAGTTTATTGATTGCACTTATTACCTCATTACCGGCATTATCCTCTGCAAAAACGGTAACGGCTGATGCAAATATCATTACCATTGCTGTTATTATTGTTACAATTTTTTTCTTCATGTTCTTTATTTCCTTTCTGTGGCTGCTCTCCGCCCCGGTGGGACGGAGGCATAAAAAAAGAACCCCTTTTTTTGGAGTTCTAAGCTACTCTGTTATTAATATCTTCTTCTGTTAATATCTGGCAGGTTGTGTCCGGCTTGTATATTTCGTCCTCGCTGACATCTTCTTTATACATATATCCGATTATGCCGACATCCGAATCCTGAAGTGTAACATTTCCGTAAGTATAAGGCTTTCCTTTTTTGCCATTTGCAAGCGGTGTTTCGTGAATTAGTGGATGTGACTGCAAATCGTATTTGAAGTCTATTGCCGGTTCTTCACCGCTTATCATGACAATACATTTATCTCTTGACAGTTTCCTTACCTCACCCGGCTGCATAAGTTCCCTGCCGGCTTTCTGGTCGTTGGTTGTGAAGCTGCCATGCATGCCACGGCTCATTCCATATGTATTTGTATCAATCGTTTCTTTGTCAAGCAGTTCTGATACATACTTATGAGTGCTTTGTTCGTTACCGCCAAGATATACATACGTGTCGCAGTTTCCAACGATTGTTTCCCATACTTTTTCATATATTGCTTTTATCTGGTTCATATTCTGTAATATAATCGATACAGAAATATTCCTTGAACGTATGACAGATACAACGTGATCGAAATCATCCGGCAATGCGACATTCGCAAATTCATCCATAATGAAATGAACATGCAGCGGAAGAGGTCCATGGTACACGTTATCGGCGAGATATGCCAGTTTCTGGAACATCTGTGAATATAACATCGATACAATAAAATTAAATGACGGGTCCATATCGGGAATGATACAGAAGAGAGCTGTCTTCTCTTCTCCTATCTTATCGATTTCAAGCTCATCCGTCATTGTAAGTGATATAACCTCATCCATGTTGAAAGCAGACAGTTTTGCAGTCAGTGTAGACTTGATTGTCTGCAATGTTTTATTCGGAACTCCGATTATGTCTTCGTAATACTTTAACGCTGGATGTTCAGGTTTTACCGCCTTCAAATCAAGGAATAATGCGTCGAGAGGATTTATTTCTTCTTCATCATTTCCTCCTGATGATAAAAGACGTATCATATCCATTACCATTCCAAAGTTCTGTTCCTCTTCAGGAGCTTCGTAGTATAGATATAACATTAAAGCCATCAAAATTTCCATTGCTGCGTTCTCCCAGTATGGGTCCTGCGGCTTGGAATCCTTTTTTCCGGTTGCCGAAAAAATCATGGTTGCAATTCTTTGTACGTCATTCTGACATGTTATGTAATGGAAAGGATTATATCTGTGACTTCTTTCCATGTGGATTAGGTCAAGAATTTTTAGCTTATAACCCATTTTTAACAAGGCATTTCCTGTTGCACGCAGGTTTTCGCCCTTTGGGTCAAGTATTACCTTTGAGCCGTTATCCTGAAGAACATTTGGTATTACATATCCTCTTGTTTTACCAGCTCCTGCTCCACCGGTTATTAATGTAAAAAGATTACGCTGGTGCTTATACATATCCATACCGATTCTTAAATTCTCTGAAAGGATTCTGTCCGTCTCCGGATTCTGGCTGTATTTCTTCTGGAGTTCTCTTACATCAGCCCATTTTGCTGAACCATATTCTTCGCCCGGTCTTTTATTCTTCATTATAGAAAAAAGATAAGCTGCAGCAAACAGATACAATCCTGACATAATAAGAAGTGTCTTTACTGTTTCCGGAACGATTGTAAACTTAAATGGATTGCCTGAAAGCGCCGTTCCAAAGTTATTAAGAATACCAAACAGTCCGCCTTTTGCGTAGGGTGCAATCTTAAGGGCAATCCAGATAACCATTCCTTCCCCGGCTATCGCCATATATAAGTTGTTTTTTTTATTTCTGCTGTTCATTTCCTCTTTCCTATATATTACCTGTCATTGATAATGATAAGATTATCCTTGTCATCATCAAAGTTATACTTTCGCTGCGGAAAGCTGTTGAAAGCATTCTGCTTAAATGCTGCACGTTCTTTTCGCTGCTCTTTTTCGTCCGTTTTAGCGTATATGCTGCTTTTATCAGGATTTGATGTTTTAGCATATTCACGGATTTCTTCTGATGTCTTTTCTGCAGCTTTTATTTTTTCCCGGACTGAAGGTCGCATTTCTTTCTCGGAATGTACTTTGTTAGTGTCTTTTCTGTCATAAGATGCAAGCAGGTCTTTTCCCATGATTTTGTATTCATCACCATATCTGCCGGTCAATGTATATTCCTTATCAGCATCGATGTGATATTTTAAAGACTTTCCTCCATACACTTCTTCTGCAAGTCCTTTATCAATTTCAAGGTATCTTACATCTTCTCCATATGTGCCTGGGACTCTTGTAACGTACGAGTTTTCTTTCTCATCTGTTACAAGCGTGTCAATGTTAATTGTGACATCGCCTTGTTCATATTGTTCTGAATAATCTCTCCCTGACGGACGGTCTTTCTCCGTCAGGGGGTCTGAGTTTCCCTGGTCTTTTTCATTGTCAATATTCACATCCTGTCTGACTGCTGACATCCTGTACTTCTCAACTATTCTGTTTATTACCGGAGCATCCATGCTTCTTACAAAAATATCAAGAATCCCATCGTCCTTTGCATTTTTGTCTTTTACAATGCAATACTTTATTCCGTATGCTTTTGCGGCCTTTGCAAATGCTTCAAGTTCATCTTTTTTGACTGAAAAAAGTGTTATGCCGCCTTTTTCCTTTAACATCTGCGTAAGTCTTATCTTACCTTTTGTCTTTCTGTTCCCTGACAATGCAGCAGCAAGAAGTGCCGCTGCATGTGCTGATGCCTTTCCGGCGATCTTTAATACTGCAATGCTTCCGTCAAGCATTATCTTTATCGAGCCGGTCGCAAGTTCCATCGCCATATCCGCTTCGCTCATGTTCATCCTTCCTTTCTGTTTCCTGTTCTTTGCTTTCTTCCTCACGCAGGTTTTCTTCCATACGCACGCTTCGTTTTTCTATGTTTTCACATATCCTTATTTCTTTCCGAAGACCGGCTATTTCTTCCGTGACTTCTGAAATTTTTTCTTTTGTTATTTCCGGATTTTCATTGTCCTTTCGTCTTAATTCATTTCTTAATTCCTCCCTTTCTGACATTTTTACTTTCATTTCCGAAAGCAGTTCTTTTTTTCTTCCAAGAAGTTCAGAAAGCAGCGTGATGTTATTCTTTTCAAGATATTTTGTTTCTTCTGAAAATACATTAATCTTATTTACCTCCTGCCTGACTGCGTGAGGTATCCTGTATGCCTTACGCCCGGTATTTTTGTAAGAATTGATAAGATACATGTAATACCTGTAAAGTGATAAAATCATTCCCGGTTTCTCTGTGTACCTTCTTATTACTATTCCCACAATGCTTCCTGTTGCTGCCGGTTTTATTACCGGATGTTGTCTTCTGTTTTCTGCAAGTCTTCTTTCGATTGCAGCGTTTGTGTACTCTTCGCCAAGATGGTACAGCCTTATTCCTCTTTCATGGTTTAGAGGTGTGACTGTCCAATACTTTCTGTTGGGGCTTAAGTTGTACCGGTAACCCATTCTGCTAAGTTCTGCCCGGAGTTCCTTCAGTGTTCGGCTTGAAATAATTGCATTATCAATAACTTCACGGAGTATGTTATAGCTTTCATTCCTTCCGGCTCTTTCTTCTCTTTTGTAATATTGCGGAACACTGCTCCGTTTAGGATTTCTGATTACGGACTTCTTGTGTTCGGCACATATCCTGTCAGCGAGCTTATGGAACTTAAACCATGACACTTCATCATGTATTCGTTTTCCATTTTCTAAGGATACGGAATTGACAACAAAGTGATTGTGCAGGTTGTCTGTGTTAAGATGGGTTGCAACCACAACCTGAAACCCAGGGAAATTTTTTTCCGCAAATTCAACGCCTATTTTATGTGCTTCATCCGGCGTTACCTCACCTTCCGCAAAAGACATATAACCATGGTATGCCAGTATTCCTCCGGTCTTGCCATATTGTTCCTTGACGGTCATAAATTCGTTGAAGGAGTTTTGAACGCTGCAGTTGATTCCTGTAACGTATGCCGACTTCTCTGTCTTCTCTTCATTAGTCGCATAATCAAGAAGGTGCAGGAGATTAAGTTCCAAGTACTCACCCGGTTCTACTTTCTCCGGATTATTGACGTAATTGATTACGTTGCTTAAGTTTTTTCCTGTTCCTTCAATCTTCCAGAACCTTGTTGTTGCCATGCTAACCCTCCTTCATCCGGGACAAGATATTTTCGCTGGATGTCATTAATGAACTTTCCTAAATTGTTAAGTATGTCCTGCAGCTCCTCGCTGTCTATGTAGTCATAGGTGTGTGACTTTACCGTAAGCTGATTCAGGTTGTTGGAAACGGCATACAGGACACGCATGTCTTTGTAAAATTCCTCGTCCGGTTTTGGCTTTGGAACAAATCCGGCTATCAGAAATCTTATGAGTGTTGCCTCCGACACTCCGCAGTCTTCAGCCTTGCGTTTAAGCCCGGCATTTTCCGTGTCACTTAAGTAGAACTGCTTCTTGACCTGTCTTTTTCTCATCTTCTCACTTCCTCTCTTATCCGGGGTCTAAGGGGTGTCCCCTTACAAGCGTGTTTTACTCCATGGGAGTACAAACGCACTGCTTGCCAAGGTAATGCAGCCTTTTTTATGTGCCTCCGGTTTTTACGTTTTTTTACTAGACCGGCCGAAAAAAAAATGAATTTTTTTCACATTTTTTTACATTCTGATAACAAAAAATCATTGACATCCTTGCCACATGGCGGAGGGGAATCAATGACTGTTTTGATGTCTTTAAGAAGAAATATTATGTTTTCTGCTGCGGTTCTTCCTGCTTTATCATTATCGAGATGGAGATATATTTTCTCTGTCTCCGGGAACATTTCAAGATATTTTTTCAATGCCGGATGCAGGTTTTCATCTGTTCCTGTTCCGCTTATGCCGTCCAAGGACAGGTAATTTTCTCTTCTGAAATCCTTTCCCGACATTTTTATTAATGTTGCATAAGATAAAAGGTCAATGGCTGCTTCAAAAACATGTACGGATTTTTTATCACTCATCTTAATTCTGAAAGCATATCTTTTATCACTTCCTGAAACATCACCAAGCACTCTTTTAACTGTACTTCTGTAAGAAGCATGTGCCGGCTTTCCTTCTTCATTGAATCCAATAAAAACAACATTGTGATGCAGCTCATTTTCATAAATGAGGTTGTTATTAATGCAGAAATCAATTATTTCTTCATCAATTTTTCTTCCGGAAAGATATTTTTTTATTAAAAAACTGTTGTAATTTTTCTTTGGAAGAGCGAAATTTTTTACAGCTTTTTCATTAAAATTTCTTTCGGATTGTGAAATTTTTTTTGCTTCACTCTGAATATTTTTTTCAATTTCTTTATTAATTTTTTCATCAGGTTTTGAAAAAATTTTATATTTTTCAATCAAAATCTGAACAGCTTCAATGAAAGAAAATCCTCTGACTTTTATTAAAAAATCAAGGGCTGTTTTTCCTCCGATGCCTCTTGAGTGCCACATCCATTTACCGTTTGACAGCTTCAGACTGTCATGAGATTTCAGCATGTAACTGTTGCCGCATTTTCTTAAATCATAGGCTTCAAAATCGGAAATATAAGTGAGTGCATCTATTTTTTTTACTTCATCAAGGACTTCTTTTTTTACATAAAACATTCCCTGTTACTCATTTCCATTTCCGTAAGTTTTTCTTTTTTCTCCGGCTTTATGTCAAGAATTTTATTTTCTTTGAAAGAGAAATAATTTCCTGAATTGCCGGCCCCAATGATGATATGGTCTGTAAGGGGAATCTCCATGATGTCACATGCTTTCGTCAGTCTGTCCGTCACTTCAAAGTCAAATCTTGACGGTGTAAGGCTTCCTGAAGGGTGATTATGTATGACAATGATTGAGGCAGCATTGCTTAATACTGCACTCTTCATTACCTCTCTTGGATGTGCAATGCAGGCATTTACGGCTCCCATACTGCAGATATTAAAATTAATCGGTGCATTATCACTTCTAAGATTTACAACACAGAATACCTCACGGTCATAAGTTCTCAGCTCTTTTGCAAGAATCCTTACCGCATCTTCAGGACACGTTATCTTTTCTTTTGAATAAAGCGGTGATGTTTCGACAAGACGTATTGCAGCCTGTTTTAATTCGTATTCTTCCGGCACTTTTCTTCATCTCCTTCATCTTCTTTTATGGGAACAGTAAGAATAAACTCGTCAGGCATGACATTTAATATTTCTGTAAGCCTGCCCTTTACATCCACAAATAAAAAACTTTTGTCCATTACATTTCCCTTTCGTATTCTTTTTCTTTAATTGCTTTTTTTGTTTCTTCAGCTATTGTTTTAAGACTTTTTTCTGAATATCTTTCTTTCATTACCTGGCTGTAGACAGCTCTCTCTGTCTTTGATACCGGCTTATTTTCCGCAAATGCACTGTCCATTTTTTCGATGTACTCTTCTTTGCTTTCCGTGTATTCCATACACTTGAACTGTCCTTTTTCAATGACATAATCTGATATTTTTTCAGCATCCCTTATTGCTGCAAATAATTCTTCCGGCTTATTTTTAAAAAGGGATATCCAGCTCTGTATGTATGATTTATGGTTCTGTATTCCTTTTTCATTAAGCCTTATTGACTGCGCCATAAATGCTGCAGATATTTCCGCCCTAAGCTCTTCTTTAGCATACTCCGGGCTTCCAAAAACAGTTGAAAGTTCCCTGTTTAGACGTTTCTCATTCCCTGTTGCGTGGGCTGCTTCATGAAGGAATGTTGCCATGTAACTGTAATCACTTTTGAATTTATGTGCTTCAGGAAGCATGATAAAATCTTCTGCCGGGCTATAAAATGCCTTGTCACCGCCTTCCTTAAATCCTACGTCCATTCCGGATATGATTCTGTCTCTTGCCTTTGCAAGTTCTTTAACGGAAATCTGTTCTCTGTCTGTTATCTTCTGTGGTGGTATCCCTTCTATCTGCTCTGCATTAAATACCGTATATTCCTGTACCAGCGGAACAATTCTTTCTCTTTCTTCCTCCGGAATGTTTTCTATTTCCTTAGGCGTTATTTTTTTCTTTGTAAGTGTATCATAAAGAGACCAGAACTCTATCCTTGTTCCTTTTTCTCCTTTTTTTACATGGTAGCCTTTATCGTTCGCCTGCTTGAATGTCATCCATCGGTTGTCTTTATATTTCATTTCATCCTGCACAAATGACAGCATATAACGGTTCAAACCGTGGTATACGTTGCCGTTGCTGTTTACTGGTGTGACTGTCATATACCAGTCCCTTTCCCAGGGAATCACGTCTTCTGACAATGCGTTTATAAAATCCTCAACTATCTTTTCACGAAGTTTGTTCATCCTCTGTCCTCCAGTCTGTGATATTTTCTTCATCCGCTTCCTCATCCGGGATGTCATCGTCAAAATCAATGCCGTTTTTCATCCGGAACTGCTCAATTATCTCTTTCATCTTCTCTTCCATATATGTCCTCCTCTTCCAGTAAATATTTTAATAACTGGTTTTTTTTAATTGATTTTTTCATATCAGACAGTATCTTAAGCTCCTGTACTGTTATGTTCTGAATTGATAAAAGTATCTCAAGGTCTGCAGCCTGCAGATCCTTTTCATCCTTTATTCCAGCTTCCTTAAGCCTTTTAAGGGCTGCTATTTTATTATTAAATCTGACTGTCTTCATTTAAGCCTTTCAACCCTTTCCTTTTCGATTAAATATAAATATTGTGCCTTGGTTATCACTTCTTCGCCGGTTCTTACATTAACTACGGAGTTATTTTTGTATGTAAGAAGCTCTGTGTTTCCATTCACATAATGTACCCTTACCGTTCTGTTATCTGCAGGTGTTATTCTTTCTATGTCTCCGCCTCTTATCATTTTGATGTATCTTTTTATCGTAGCCTGTGTCCGGTTCATTTTTAACTAAAAAGGGCAGCTAAAATAGCCGCCCTGCCTTTCTGTTTTATTTCCGCCCCGGTGGGGCGGATTGATGTATTATATGTCTATGTCTCTGTCTATGTCTTTGTCCCTGTCTTCCCTTTCTTTTACCTGTTCAAGTCCTTTTTCTTTCGTATATCTGTAGATATTGTCTGACAGTCTTTCTTCCGGTTCAACCTGTGTATCATTGATGCTTTTTACCATTGCTGCAGCATCTCTCGCTTTTATATCATTTCCGGATACTGCAATTACCTCATGTATGGATGACGGAAGAATTATTATTTCCGGTCCAATCAGTCCGGCAACCCTGTCCATTGTCTCTTTATCAAGTACAGATACAGCTCCGTTTGTTTTAGAACTGTTTGTTATCACATACATCTGCATTTCTTCATCTTCCGGAAGCATTTCTGCAAGTTCGGGTTCAATTTCATAAAGCATCTCTCTCATCGTTTTTACAACCGGAGGATCATTCTCTTTCATATAAATGGCTGCCTGTTTTTCAAGCTGTTCTGTATTTTCATATCCGAGAGTCTCCATCAGGTCATAGGTCACTACGGCAGATGCTTTATTTCCGTTTATTTCCGGCAGGTTAATTCTGTATATGACAGCAAGGTCATTGACTGTCCGGTGTGGTATATTGGAAAGCATTTCCCTGTTGTTTCTTTTATTTACAAGACACATATACACGTTGTTCCTGTAATCCTTAATATTAAGTCCATTGTAGGCGGGTGCTTCCCTGTAACCTCTTTCAATTTCTTCAGCAATCTCCTTAAAGATGTCTTCCATATCCTTTCCCTGTATGTATTCATCATATAATCCGTCAATATAAACTACCGGGACTGCAATTCTATCAGGTAACGTGACCATTATTCCTGTTTTCTGTACGTTGTTTTTTCTGATATCCTTAAATGTTATTTCCGCTGCGGAATATTCTTCCGGCATATAATCAAGTATGTGTTCTTCTATGCTTCTTTTAAATACATTCATTGCCAGTGACATTTTTCTTTTCCTCCTTCTCCTTTAATGCTTTTGTAAAAGAAATAATCCTTTCACTGTTTTCTTTTTTACCGTCTTCTTCGACAGTAACGTTTTTTACTTCATAGTCCATTTCGTGACCTCCTTTAATATAATTAAAGGCTCCGTTTCCGGAGCCTTTTTAAACTATCTTCTTCTTTTTTTCTTTTTTGCGAAAACTACATTGACTACAAGAATTGCAACAATCATAACGGCAATAACTATAATACCCGCCGTTTCTTTCTTATCGCCGGCCACAACATCTTCATGTATATTCATGATTTCTTTACCGTCATTTATTACAATTTCGGTGACTTCCATGTCTCCGCCCTTCCAGTCGAAGCCGTACTCATTTGTATCAAGTATGTATCCTTCAGGAGCTGTTATCTCTTTAACATAATACCTGCCGAAAGGAAGGTCTGTTGTGAATGATACCTTACCGGTTTTATCCGGATTGGCGGTTTCAATAAGACCGCCTGCAGGAATAATGCTTCCGTCTTCTGCCTTTATGTCTTCTGCAGCATACAGACCAAAAAGGACCTGTGTAACGTCATCTTCGCTGTTTTCCAGTTTCTTTAAAAGGCTTACGCTTGCTTTCTGTCTTTCATTGACTATTTCATAATCATAATAATTGATGCCGTCACTTTCGTTGTAATAGGTAAGAAGCACGTTTCGGTCTTCTGCAGGTACATATCCTGAAGGTGTTTTTGTCTCCCTGATAATGTATCTTCCGATGTAGATTTCAGGAGATACTGCTTTTCCGTCTGCATCTGTTGTGATTTCACATGCTGTCTCGCCCTTTTTAAGACGTACCGTTCCGTCAGGTGTGATAATGTCTTCTGCTGCAATGATACTGAATGTAACATCCTTTAATGCTGCATCGGCATATTCCGGAGAATATACGTCATCATTTTTCTTTACTGTGGCAAAAACGCTTCCTGATTTATTGATTGTGATAACGCTTTTCTGTGGCATGTCTTCCTGGCTTACCGTTACGATCACAAGACCGTCTTCGCTTGCTGCAGCATCCCTTGTTATCTCAAAATCAACAGGAGCACTGTTAAGGACATATCCGTAAGGAGCTTCTACTTCAACAAGGCTGTATTTTCCATATCCGAGTTTTTCCGGTGTGATAAGATAACCTTCCTTGTCTGTATAGAATGTGTCAATTTCTGTGAGAACCGGATATGTGTATTTCATTGTTACAGGATTTCCGGATTCATCATAAATCTTATATGCTGCACCGCTTACAGGGATTGTATTTCCTGTCTCGGCATCTTTTTTCACTATTTTTAAATAGCTTTCAAAACTTCTGTTATTGATGAGGAACTTATATGTTTTCTCATTTTTTGCGATGTATACGTCAAAATCATTGATGAAATTAACATCCGGGAAGCCTTTAATCTGATGTACCGTGTATGTACCGTATGGCAGCTCTTTTGATTCTGCAAAGCCGTCTTCATCAACGGTTACCAAATCCTTAACAGATTCATCCGCTGCTTCATAGCTTCCTGCAGATTTAAGATAAATTTCAAATTCAGCACCGGTTTCAGGGGTCTCAATCTGTGTTTCTCCGTTATCGGAATGTTTAACTATAAGGATTTTTCCCTTTATTACATCGTCCTTGACGTTGAGGTTTAAGCTGTTCTTTTCTGCAGTAAACTTTGTAGGCTCTGCCCCAACCTGGTATTCTGTTTCATCAAGAAGATAACCTGCAGGAGCTTTTATCTCTTTCATTGTATAATTGCCGCATACATACTCTTTTGTTGTAAATTTTCCGTCTGCATCTGTTGTGTATGTGTCTACAAGGACACCGTCTTTATATATGCCGTATACTGCTCCTGATAATGTCGCATCCGCCTGTGCCTTATCTGTCTCGGCATCTTTTTTTACAACCTCTGCTGTCCACTTCTTAAGGACATTTGAAAAGGCTGCACCGACTGTTGAATTATATGATACCGTGATATTCTGTGCTTCAGGAACAACATATCTTACGTCCGTTCCAACTTCTTCAAGTCTGTACGTGCCGATTGGAATATCTTTAAATTCAGCTACGCCTTTGCTGTCTGTTTTTGCTGTCATATTTACGGTCTTTCCTGATGTGGAAGTGCCGGACAGTTTGAATGTTATATTTGCGATTACACCATCTTCTGAAGATTTAGTAACCTTGACATTGCCTTTTTTAAGAATATTTGAAAAAGCAACGCTTGTTGTTCCTCCGGCTGTGACTGTGACAGTCTTCGATGCCGGATTAATGATTGTGTCCGGAACTTCAAGCTCTGTGACCGTATAGGTTCCTGGAGCAAGAGTCTGTGACACCTTTCCGGAATTATCAGTTGTGACGGTAAGATTAACACCGTTACCGCTTATTCTGAATTTGATGCCTGCGACTTTGCCTGTTTCTGATGTCTTAACAATCTGCATTGTGCCGGCTTCATTAGCATATAAAGCTAAATAAAAAGGTACAGGGTCAAATGTTCCTGTTATAAGAGCCTGTGATGATGATGTCCAGACGATACATCCGGTGGTGTCTGTGAACTCTTTTCTGTCAAGACGGACGGTTGCCTTAGAAAAAGGTCTTGATGATGAAAAGGTGTACTGGTTATTATTCTTTGAAACTGTTACACCGTTAACTGATGAAACAATATCAACGGCGCTGTTATTTGTATCTGTAAGCGTTAATGAATACTTTCCTGTTGAAGGATTGTATACAAGCTGCTTTGGATTTGAAGTTGCTTTATTTTTATTAGTTGTTGCAAACGAAGGTATTTTGTTATGGTTTACAATCTTGTTAAGAATGTAGTTGTAACATTTCTCCGCAGGTCTGCCCTTAAGCATGTAGCTGTATTCGTCCGCAGGCTCGCCCCAGGCGTTGGAGGATATGCTTGTATTACTTGTGCTGGTTCTTAACTGCTGCTCATATTCCCAGATGATTACCTGTGTGGCAAACCTGTAATCGTCAGCATTGCAGCCTTCGACAGGAACAGAATTATTGCCGTCATATCCATAGAGAAGGGCAAGAAGTATTCCTCTCTGTGCCACATCTGACAGCTTCTGGAACTGCAGGGCTGTATCTGTGCTTTCTGCCGTATATCCTGTTTCCTGAAACGGAACACCTGCGGCAATGCAGTAAGCAACGTTGCTTACTCCGTTAGAATCGGTTATACGAAATTTTTCCGCCGGCTCCAATGCCCTGTCAGGATTCTCAACCATTTCCCATACTTTGCTGTTTTCATTGTATATAATCCTGTAGCAGTGTTTTCTTGTGTATTCATAGTATTTTCCGTCGGAGCCTATGTAATCTCCATCATCAGATGATGTTCCGGTATCTGATGTAAACTTGTTAGGTGCTGCAAAAGCCGTTACCGGGATAATTCCAAGCAATACGGCTGTAACGGCGAGCATAGCCGTTATTTTTCTTATTATCTTTTTCATTTTTCTATCCTTTCTGTAAGCTTTCCGTCCCACTGGGGCGGAGACATAAAAAAGAACCCATGTCTCCGGGAACATGAGTTCTTATAAGGGGTAATTTTAAATTGTATGCCTTACATTGCTAAAATATAAAAAATAACGCATCCGTCATCGAAAGTTTCAACATATACAGAAAATTCCTTGTAACTATACTCTTTACCATAAATGCTATCCCAATAATGAATTGCGTGATTAACCATCCATTCGGTAGATGCTTCTGCATTTTCAGCAATGGAACCGTTAAACGGTTCAGACCATTTATAATGCTGGTGACCAACGGCACATTTATTGACTTTATCGTAATATCGCTGTGGTCCGGCTGTTGTGGTACAATAGTTATCCCATGCAGAATTATCTGGTGTGTATTCTTCAAATTCATCACCCATTATCGCTTTCCAATACTCATCAGCATATGTATAACCTTTTGACTTCATTTCTTTGATTATATATGCCTTGATGCCTTCCACATCATAAGGAGCATCCCACATGGTCTTTACTTTAGGTTTCTGTGGTTCTGTAGGCTTTGTAACAGGTGTTGCAGCCGGTGTTGTAGCAGGTTCAGCAGGTGCTTTGGTAGCTGGCTGTGTAACTGCCTGACTTGGTTTCTGTACCGGCTTTGTACCGGATTTTTCCGGTGTATTCGCTGCAGGCTTTGTCTGCTGTTCATTAACTGCAGGTTTTGATGTCTGGCTCTGTGCAGGTTTTGCATCAGTTTTTTCAGATGTCTCTGCCGGTTTTATATCAGTTTCATCTGTTCCTGACTCTGCTTCTTTTTCTTCAGAAGCACTTTCTTTTGTTGATTTCTCTGTTTCTTTGTCTGTTGTGGGTAGTGCTTTATCACCGGATGTTTCATTTTCATCCGAATCCTTTGTTACCTGCACAAGATCTTCTCCGGATATTTCCGTCATGGAAGTAGTCTTTTTACCACATCCTGTTACCAGTGTCATCGCTGCTACTGTGGCAGCAAGTGTTATCATTATCTTTCTTTTAATCATCTTAATTGCCCCTTTCTTCTGCCATTTATGGCGTGTACTTCTTTTGTTAGCTTAATTATAAAAGCCTTATATATGCTTGTCAAATGTGCGATTTACCGGATTTTTTTAAAATCGCACATTTATCTGCACCACCTCCTTTAATGTGCTTTTATAAGCTGTATTTTAGTCTCAAAAATCATTGATTTCAGAGACTTTAAGTAAATTAATCATTGCCGGCTTTATCTGTAACCAGCCGAGAACAGGATTAATATTGCCTTCATAGTCTTTTATGTAGCCTGTTCCTGAAGCAAATTCTATCTGCACAAGGTCTGTCATCGGATTTTCGATGATTGACTTTAAGCCTTCGTAAGTAATGGTTTTCTGCGTTGCCGCCGGGTTAAATGTGTAATCCAGGCATAAGGTTTCTGACTTAATCCGTATCGATGCCGGCAGACACATTTCATCGTAGTATATATTTGTTTTCATAGTGTTCTTTCCTCCTGCTCTTTTTCTTTGTGTCTGGTTTCATGATATACCGAAATCTGATGTTCTTTCAGGTCTTCGGCTTCAAGGATAATATCGCCTGTTGAATACTGTTCTTTGACTTTCTTTATTGCATCAGCTTCGCTTGCTGCTTTTACAGGAACAAGTTTTGAAAGCGTTTCCTGAATTTCAATGACATATTCTTTTTCTTTTATGACATAAAGTTTGTTACATTGTTTTCCCATAAGCCAGCCTTCGCTTACTACTTTTAGCTGCTGAAATTTTTCCGGGATATCATGTAACATCCCATCATAAAGCTCTTTGTTGAAAATGCCAATGCTTTCCATATCCGGAGTAAGGTCAATCAACACCCGGACATTGTCATTCTTATCCATGTAATCTTTTACTGTTGCCATACTGCCTCCTATCTTTCGTATTCATCACGTTCTTTAATATTGCCTCGTCCGTCAAGCTCTTTGCCGGCTTTAAGATTTTCGTATATTTCCATGATTCTTGTTTTTCCGGCATGAATGTAAATGGTATCTTTTTCACGTCCTTCCGGGTGGTATAGCTCCCTTATCTGCTCATGGGTGCCTTCTTCATAAGCTCCTCGGTTGCTGGATTCCACGGAATGGTTGCTCACTCTGTATTTCTGACCGTTTATTTCAAAATAATAAGAATCGCTGTTTGCTGATTTTGATATATTGTTTTCCCTGCAGAAATCATCTATCCTGTCCATTTTCTCAGCATACTCTCTTATTTGGGTTTTACTCGGTTTATATCTGTATCCAAATCCCATATTGCCGCCTCCTATTGGTTGATTATGATAAGGCTGTTATCCATGTCATCAAAGTTATATTGTCGTTGTGGGAAGCTGTTAAACAGGTTTATTGCCTTATTTTCTCGCTTTTTATGCTGCTTTTTTTCAAAGGCACAGGCGGTTATTGAGTTATAGACGCATGTTATTATATAGCTGCGTATACTCTTTATATCCGTTTCTGATGTTTTTAGTGCATTTAGTATATGTTCCATGTGCTTTCTTCTAACAGCAAGGAATCTGTCCCTTACATTGCTGTATGCTACCTGTTTTCTGTTGATTCTTACGGTATCTGTTTCGCTGCTTACTACATCACTCATTACTCCAACAATCTCATCAATCATTTCCATGTCCTCATTATTTGTTATCAAAAGGCGGTCATATTCTATGTTTTCTGTTATCCTGTCATGAGCTTCCTCATATGTGACAGGTATTATTTCAGGTTCCGCTTCTTTCGCTGAAGAAAGAATATTATTTAATTCTTTAGTATTTAATTTATTAGTATTTAATTGTCTGCTGTTATCCGGATGTGAGGTATCCACATCTGCACTATCCACAAGCGGAAAATCAGCTTGTGGTAAACCTGCGTATTTAGGCGGTTCTTCGTCAATTCTGACCGGATTCTTTGGCTGCTCGTATATGATGTACTCCGTGTCTGTTATTACGCCTTTTCTATTCCTCAATACGTTTCTTTCAAGGTATCCGAGAGCTTCGAGTTCTTTAAGGGTTGATGATATTGCCCTTTCTCCTTCAAGCAGGATTGCAGAAAGTCCTCTTATCGTGTAATCCCAGTCTTCAGGAAGCGATAACATCACTGTAAGAAGTCCCTTTCCTTTCAGGGACAGTCTTCTGTCTTTGCATAAATAATTATTGATTACCGTGTAATCCTTTGTTTTAATTACTCTGAATATTCCCATGGCTATTTCTCCTCTGCTTCTCTTGTTGGTGTTGCTGTTATTTTCACGCTGCCTATTCTTCCGTTGCTCTTTCTGTCCCGGAATCTTTCAATGTATTTAAAATTTTCCAGTTCAATAAGTGATGCCTTAATCCTTGCTGCTCCGTCAGAGGTGTATTCCTGAAGTGCCGTTACTGATTTGTCTGCTTCGTCCGGCAGGCATAAAAGGATAGAAAGCAGTCCTTTTGCTTTAAGTGAAATCTCTTCATCTGCTAAATAATGTATTTTTCCCATTTTTAAATCCTTTCTGTAAATGCTCTCCGCCCCACTGGGGCGGGTATAAAAAAAGCCGCTTTTAAAGCGGTCTCTCAAAATCTGTTTCTTTGTCTTTTCTTCTTGACTGCATTTTCTCATAGTAGGCAACTGCTTTTTCCAGATATTCATTAATCTGGACATTGTTATCTCTTATCTTTGGTGGCAGCATGTTTACCAGTTTTTCTGATAAATGCTGCTTAACTGTCTGGTTCGCCTTTTCCACACAAAGCACATCTGTTATATCTTCAACAGATAAATCTTCATCCTGTGAAGCCTTTCGTAGGATGATTGCCTGTGCATGGCTTGGAGTGCAGTCCATGTCATTTATTACGCCTAACAGTATCTTCTGTTCCGGTTCCGTGAGATATGAAAGCTCCACGGCAGGTCTTAAGGCTATCTGTTTCATGCCTTTATTTTTCAGAACGGAATTATCTACCATTTCAAGTAATTCCGGAATAAGATAAGTTAATCTTATGTATCTTCTTACCTGTGTTTTACCGTCACCGCTTTCTTTTCCGACCAGTTCGGCGCTTTCAATTCCAACCAGTGTGTCATTATCTAAATCTTTCCGCTGTCTTGAAATTGCTTCAAGCCTCATCTTATAAGCGAAGGCTTTTTCACTTGGCAGGATATGTTCCCTGTGCAGGTTGCTTTCAACCATCTGCTGTATGGCTTCGTCCCTGCCAATATCGACTACTTCACATCTTATTGTTGAAAGCCCTAATCTGGTACTTGCGTGCTTTCTCCGGTGTCCGGAAATCATTTCATATCTTCCGTCATCTTTTTTCCGGACGGTTGCGGGTTCAATAACACCATGTTCTTTTATCGATGCCATAAGTGCATCCATTTCGTCATTGTCTTCAACATGAAAAGGATGTTCCGGGAAATCATCAATTTCGCTAATCGGAACATCCATTATTCTTCCTGATGTTAATTTTTCTGTTTCTCTTTCTTCTGCTGATGAGAAAAGGTCGTCAACGCTCGGCAGTCTGAATCCTTTCTGGCTCTTTTCCTTTGGCATGAGCTATTACCTCCTTTGTTAGATTTTCGTATGCTTTTGCGGCTGCATTATTGGAATCATAAGCGTATATGCTCTGTCCTTTATTTGTTGCTTCCGCAGCCTTTGTTGCTATCGGGATTGAAGTATTGTATACATTCATTTTTGAACCAAATTCATTTCTGATTGTAGCGGTAATGTCTTTTGCAAGGTTCGTTCTGTTGTCTACAAGGGTTAGTACCACTCCTTCAATCTTCAGATTAGGGTTGATGTGTCTTTTTACCTTACTTATCGTCTGTGTAAGCTGTGTCATTGCTTTTGCCGGAAGGTATTGTGCCTGTACCGGTATTATTACGGAATCTGAAGCCGTGAGGGAATTGATTGTCAGCATCCCAAGTGATGGCATACAGTCTATGAGAATATAATCATACTTATCTTTTAAAGGCTCTATTGCCATTGCAAGGGCTCGTTCTCTTGTCATCGCCGATACAAGTGTAAGCTCCATTGCCGATAAGTCGAGATTGGATGGAATGATGTCAACTCCTTCTTCGTGGTTTAATATCACTTCCGAAGGGTCAAGTTCATGGTCGTTTAATGCAGCTCCTATCATATCAGATATGGTATATTCGAGTTCATCATTTTCATATCCAAGACATGTGGTTAAATCTCCCTGTGGGTCGGCATCAATTAAAAGAACCCTGTTTCCTTCCCTTGCCAGCCCCACTCCAAGGTTTACTGTGGTTGTGGTTTTTCCAACACCGCCTTTCTGGTTGCAGACGGATATTACTTTACATTTGCTCATTGTCATTTCCTCCTTCAAGTTTTTTATAACAATATAAGGTTGCCAGGCAGTCGGCAAAGCTGTCATGTGCTTTTATATTCTTCCAGTCAAATCCGAAATAAGCTGCACATGTGGTTAATTTCTGCCATTTGAAACATCCGTATTTATCGCTCCATTCACCGTATATTGGGGCGAACAGCTTCATTACGTCTGTTATCTCTGCTTCATCGTTTACCGGTATGCCAAATCGTTTAAGCATGTCAACATCAAAAGCTACGTCGTAGCCTATTATATTCTTTACATCTTTTAAGATAGCTGCAAGCTGTCCAGCCACATCCTGAATTTCTGGGGCATCCTTTACTGTCTGTATGTTTATCTGGTTTATTTCCTCTGCCTGCGGCCAGCTTTCATGGAATACCGGTCTTATGTAACTGTTGAATAACGTATTTCCTTCTGTGTCGATTATGCTTATCTGAAGCATTTCGTCCGTATCTTCAAGCCCTGTTGTTTCTACGTCGATAACAACTTCTGTTGCTCCCGACCCAGTGGGGCGGAGTTCTTTTATTTTTTCCCTGACCAGTTTATCAATAAGATATATGCAGTCATATTTAAGTGTCTCATTCTTGGTTTTAAGTTCGTCAAGCACCTCCAGCTCTTTTTGTCTTAATTCCTGCTGTTTTTGTTTTGCTTTCTCACGCTGCAGTTTATCGTTCTTCTTTTTGTCTGCAAGTTCTTCAGCCGTCATTTCCCGTACTTCGTCTTCAAAATAGTATTTAGTGCTTTTCTGACACATTTTGTTTGCGTAAAGTACATTTCCTGCTTCCTTATCAACAGGCACACGCTTTCTTATCATCCATTGTTTTTCTGTTAGAAGTTCTTTTTCTGTTTCAATCTTGGAACGTACAGATGTTGTAACGTTATCCCATTCTTTACTTCTCATTTTATCTTTGTCTCCTTTTTGGTATTCCGCCCCAGTGGGGCGGGCATGAAAAAAGCACCCTTCCGGATGCTTTTTCATTGTAATTATTTTGCCACCTTAAATTTAACACTTACGCTTTTAATTACCCAATTACAGACAACCAGCATGCACAAAATCAAGTTCCGGTACAAATGCCGGATCATTTCTAAGCTGATGCACCATCATATATACTGTAATGAAAAAACATAACAGCATAAAATCTGGCAGCTTTATCCTTAGCATTTACAATTCCAATGCTTTCAAATTCATCAAATGATACTGCCTCATACTTTTCAGGCATTTTCTCTTTATCCTCTTGTGGCATATCAAGTTCTCCTGCTATCTGGCTGACTGAGACAGCCTAAAAGTTTCCTTTTAAATGTAAGGAATGAATGATCTATTGGCACTCCGGCAATGTTTTCAATTTCAGCAAAAGTCAACTTGAAATCGTCTGTTTTATTTTTATTGATC
>ENA-OPXC01000079-OPXC01000079.1-human-gut-metagenome-genome-assembly--contig:-NODE-79-length-86460-cov-3.809131_pt1 | contig 86460 bp, 86 predicted proteins | sample MGYA00241512_ERZ502016 | MGnify/ENA primary metagenome ERZ502016 (study PRJEB25962, sample SAMEA2043043) | human gut metagenome | biome: human gut; feature: human-associated habitat; material: faeces...
GCTTTGCAAGCAGGGGGTCAGGAGTTCGATCCTCCTTACCTCCACCAAGATATGGCAAGAAGAAAGAGTTACCTAAGCGATTAGGTAAGGGCACGAGAGTGCGAGTTATAAAGACATTGTAAATAAGAAGAAAAGAAACGAATTAGAGTAAAATCTAAGGAGAAAGTAGAAAATACACCTTTTAATATGAAATATTAAAAACGGGTAAATTTTACTGAGAGTATAGATGAGATTCCAGGGATGGGAGATTATTTATACGTAAAGAATCAAGCGATAGGTAAGAGCATTTGGCGAATGCCTAGGCAATCAGAGGCGAAGAAGGACGTGATACACTGCGAAAAGCCGTGGGGAGCTGTGAATAAGCATTGATCCGCGGATGTCCGAATGGGGAAACCCGGCCGCAAGGTCACTTTCACACGAATACATAGTGTAGAAAGAGCGAACGCAGGGAACTGAAACATCTAAGTACCTGTAGGAAAGGAAATCAACCGAGACTCCGAAAGTAGTGGCGAGCGAAATCGGACCAGCCGATGGATTTATTAATAAGAATTGGAAGCATCTGGAAAGTTGCACCAAAGAAGGTGATAGTCCTGTACAAGTAGAAAGTTAATAAATTCTTGAGTAAGGCGGAGCACGAGAAATTCTGTCTGAAAATGGGGAGACCACTCTCCAAGGCTAAGTACTACTGATTGACCGATAGTGAACAAGTACCGTGAGGGAAAGGTGAAAAGCACCCCTATAAGGGGAGTGAAAGAGAACCTGAAACCGAATGCTTACAAGCAGTCGGAGGGTCTTTAAGGCCTGACGGCGTACCTTTTGTATAATGGGTCAGCGACTTAGTGTATGTAGCAAGCTTAAGCCGATAGGTGTAGGCGTAGCGAAAGCGAGTTTTAATAGAGCGATAAGTTACATGCATTAGACCCGAAACCGAGTGATCTAGCCATGAGCAGGTTGAAGGTTGGGTAACACCAACTGGAGGACCGCACCCATATCTGTTGAAAAAGATAGGGATGACTTGTGGCTAGGGGTGAAAGGCCAATCAAACTCGGAAATAGCTGGTTCTCCGCGAAAACTATTTAGGTAGTGCGGTGAGCGGACACCTTGAGGGGTAGAGCACTGAAAGAGCTAAGGGGGAGCGATCCTTACTAAACTTTATCAAACTCCGAATACTCAAGAGTGATACTCACCAGACAGACATTAGGTGCTAAGGTCTAGTGTCGAGAGGGAAAGAGCCCAGACCGTCAATTAAGGTCCCAAAATTATGGCTAAGTGGTAAAGGAAGTGAATTGTCCAAAACAGTCAGGAGGTTGGCTTAGAAGCAGCCATCCTTTAAAGAAAGCGTAATAGCTCACTGATCTAAACAAGACGATTTGCGCCGAAGATGTAACGGGGCTAAAGCCATATACCGAAATTACGGATTTACACGTAAGTGTAAGTGGTAGCGGAGCGTTCTGTAGGCCTGCGAAGGTGAACCGTAAGGTTTGCTGGAGGTATCAGAAGTGAGAATGCTGACATGAGTAGCGAAAAGAAGAGTGAGAGACTCTTCCGCTGAAAGTCCAAGGTTTCCTGCGTAAAGCTAATCTGCGCAGGGTTAGTCGGCCCCTAAGGCGAGGCAGAGATGCGTAGTCGATGGGAATCAGGTTAATATTCCTGAACCAACTAGGAAGTGACGGATTCAGTAAATTGTATGTCCTTATTGGATTGGATATGCAGTGAATGAGTTCCAGGAAATAGCCCTAGTATAGACCGTACCCCAAACCGACACAGGTGGACAGGTAGAGAATACCAAAGCGCTTGAGAGAACTATGTTGAAGGAACTAGGCAAAATACTTGCGTAACTTCGGGATAAGCAAGCCCCATTTTAAGGCAACTTAAGGTGGGGGGCACATACTAGGGGGTAGCGACTGTTTACTAAAAACACAGGACTCTGCTAAATTGAAAGATGAAGTATAGGGTCTGACGCCTGCCCGGTGCTGGAAGGTTAAGGAGAGATGTGAGAGCATTGAACTGAAGCCCCAGTAAACGGCGGCCGTAACTATAACGGTCCTAAGGTAGCGAAATTCCTTGTCGGGTAAGTTCCGACCTGCACGAATGGCGTAACGACTTCCCCGCTGTCTCCAACATAGACTCAGCGAAATTGAATTCTGAGTTAAGATGCTCAGTACCCGCGGTTAGACGGAAAGACCCCGTGAACCTTTACTATAGCTTTGCAGTGGTATTAGGTGACAAATGTGTAGGATAGGTGGGATGCTATGAAGTTATGACGCCAGTTGTAATGGAGCAGACGTTGAAATACCACCCTTTTGTTATTTGATATCTAACCTGCTTCCCTGAACGGGAAGAGGGACCCTGCATGGTGGGTAGTTTGACTGGGGCGGTCGCCTCCCAAAGAGTAACGGAGGCGCGCAAAGGTTGGCTCAGACTGGTCGGAAATCAGTCGTCGAGTGCAATGGCATAAGCCAGCCTGACTGCGAGAGAGACATTTCGAGCAGAGACGAAAGTCGGTCATAGTGATCCGGTGGTCCCGAGTGGAAGGGCCATCGCTCAACGGATAAAAGGTACTCCGGGGATAACAGGCTGATTCCGCCCAAGAGTTCACATCGACGGCGGAGTTTGGCACCTCGATGTCGGCTCATCACATCCTGGGGCTGGAGAAGGTCCCAAGGGTTCGGCTGTTCGCCGATTAAAGTGGTACGCGAGCTGGGTTTAGAACGTCGTGAGACAGTTCGGTCCCTATCTGCCGTGGGTGTAGGATACTTGAAAGGATTTGTCCTTAGTACGAGAGGACCGGGATGAACATACCTCTGGTGTACCAGTTGTTCTGCCAAGAGCAACGCTGGGTAGCTAAGTATGGACGGGATAACCGCTGAATGCATCTAAGCGGGAAACCCACCTTGAAACTAGGTATCCCAATTAAGACCGTGGTAGACCACCACGTTGATAGGTCAGGTGTGTAAGTACAGCAATGTATTTAGCTAACTGATACTAATAGTCTGATTGGCTTGATTTTTTTACGTATAAATAATCTTCCATAAGATGTTTGCTCAGTCGTTCCTTGTATGCAGTTGGATGATCTGGTGATTCTAGCGAAGGTGTCCCACCCGATCCCATTCCGAACTCGGACGTTAAACCCTTTAGCGCTGATGGTACTTCGTCTTAAGGCGCGGGAGAGTAAGTCGTTGCCAGATCTTCTAACTGCATACTCCTTCTGTTTATGTTTGTTGTTCTTTATTTGCCCTTGCTTCTTTGCAAGGGCTTCTTTTTTTTCTTAATCTTTATATCTCCCCCGCCGTCCCGCTATCCTCCCGCCTGTTTGGTTTATTGGATACTCCACTATTGTGACCTTTGATTTTCCGTTGTTATATTTAGGTAAATAACAAAATCGGTGTACGAAAAATTCGTTACCTGTATACGATATTTAATCGATTGATTTTAATTATATAATTGTATAAACTTTTAAGTGTAGCGAGTCTATTGCTACAAAAAAATTTTAAATATAATAAATAAACTCTAAGGGAGTATGATGATGAAACAAGGTACTGTTAAATGGTTTAATTGCAAAAAAGGATATGGATTTATTGAACCTGAGGGCGAAGCAAAAGACGTATTTGTACACATTACCCAATTGGAGAAAATTGGTATTCGTAAATTGAATGACGGCCAAAGGGTCGGGTTTGATCTTTATGATGACCGCGGCCGTATAGCTGCCGGAAACATCAAACTCCTGTAATATTATAAACTCTGAATAAAAATTGGTAAGGGGGAGGCCTTTGGACGAGGCCTCTCTTTTTTGGTGTTTTTCATTTTTTTATCATCTATACTGCAAGAAACAAAACGGAGCGTAAAATGAGATTTATATCGCTTTTTGGGGCAATACTGGGATGTGTTTTTCTTGCCGGCTGTGGTGATGAGAAGCGTGCTGAAGGAGATGTTCTTGTCGGCATATCGCTGCCGTTGAGCGGCGAGTTTGCCTTTGCCGGCGATGCTCTCCGCGAAGCAGCGTCATTGGCGGTAGATGAGGTTAATAAAAGGGGCGGAAAGTACCATTATAGGTTAATCATTGAAGACGATGCTTTTGAGGCAAGAAAAACCGCAGCGGTTGTCAATAAATTTATAAATACGGATAAGGTAGATGCGATTATCAGCTTTGCCTCGCAGGCCGGTAATATTGTAGCTCCTCTGGCTGAGCGGCATCAGATTATTCATATCAACTTTGGAGCAACGGACGAAGCCGTTTTGACGGGGAAGTATAATTTTGTACATTGGACACCTCCGGCAGAAACAACACGAAAACTGTTGGATTTTTTTGAAAATCGGGGATGGAAAAAAGTTGTTGTTATTGCCGCTAATAATGCTGGTACGCTTTCGTTGGCGAAAACACTTTTTGAACAACAAAACAATTATCCGCAGATTAATCTGACAACATATTACGTGCAACCGGCTGAAAAAGATTTTCGGATGCTGTTGGCAGAAGTAAAACAAAGAAAACCGGATGTTGTTTTGGTGTTGATTTACGGAGGCAGCATTTATCCTTTTATTAAACAGTATCGTCAACAGAATCTGAATTTTCCGTTGGCTAACATTGAGGCGTTTTCCATGTTGCCGGATTTTTCCCTTATAGACGGGATGTATTTGGCAGATGTTGCAAAGGGCGGGGAAAGTCTTGAATACCGGTTGAAAAAAGAGAATCCTCACAGCAGCGTTTATGCAATCGGTAATATTTATGATGCGGTTATGTTAATATCCGAAGCGTTTGAAAATTCACAGGAGAGAAAAGACGCTGTTGATGTTCTTAAGGGGATAAAGATATATGAAGGTTCAGTCGGAAAGCTGGAGCAGGACAGCCGAGGTTTCTTTGCGGCTCCGGCGGTTTTGGAAAAAGTTGAAAACGGACGACTGCTTGTAATTGAAAACTGAGAAATTATATTATTATGAAAGATGTATCTGAGGTGTGATATGGAATGGGAAAACCGACATAAAGCTCTTGCCGCAGTTGTCCTGATTTTGGTTGTTGCGGCGTTAGTTATGTTTAATTAAAGGCATTAACGGAGGCGTAAAATGAAATGGTGGCATTGGCTGGTAATAGCTGTTTTTGCATTCGCTGTAATAATTTCATTGTTTTTCTAAAAATCTGCAAATAAAGTCTTGACAAGACTTGTAAAAAAGCGTATCTATACGCTGTCTTCACGATATGGGGTATGAACTAATTTATCGCGGGGTGGAGCAGCCCGGTAGCTCGTCAGGCTCATAACCTGAAGGTCGTAGGTTCAAATCCTGCCCCCGCAACCACTTAGAAAAGAGGAAGTTTATACTTCCTCTTTTTTTGTATCCGCAATACCCCGTAAAACCCCAAAAACAGCGGAGTTTGTTTTTTATTCTGATGGGCGTGTCTTAACATCTTTTTTTCCTATTTTTTACTAAAAACTGGCTAAAAAAGCCGCAAATATATACTTTTTTGAAGGTCAAACACGTCAAAAACACGACCTTCAAGCGTTTTCCTCGTTTCGATTTTTTTTGGCGCTTTTTTGATGAAAGTTCCTTTTTTGTATCCCTGCGCATAAATACCAATGTTATTGATACAGATATTTTTTATTTTATTTCAAACAGATGCTATTTTTTTGAAAATTTTGGAAACGGTTTTTAATTTTTTCCGGGTGTTCCTGTCGGAGGTTCAAAATGACAGACATTCAAAAAATTATCAAAATTTTATTACCGGAACTTTTAGCTTTGATTGATGGGCAAAATAGTTCCGACTTACCGCAGAAAGGACTGGATAAAGGGAACAATACCAACACCTATTTTACATCATTGCGGTCGCACTCCCCTACGGGACAATGTTCTGCCGTCCATATAAACAGGAATTTTGCTTCCCCTGTATTACCTGATACAAGGGGCGCAAAATCCGCAATTTCTCTGAACGGCAGAACTATTGCGCAACAACGCAAAATAGGAGTTGATATTGTTCAAGAACAGAGCATTCATATTGTTGAAAAAGGAGTTGAAAATGATTGAAAGCGATGTTTTACGGCTGAACGATATGAGTGTTGGCGAGTTGAAAGAAATGTGGAGACAATATTTTGACAGCGAACCGATTTGGAAAACTAAACGGTTTTACATTCCAAGGCTCGCCTATCGGATGCAGGAACTGGCGTATGGTGGCGTGCCTGCGCATGTTAAAGATTTATTGTTGGGCAAAACGGTTCTAAAACGCTCGGAAACGGATGACACGGGCTTTTTGCCTCCGGTCGGGACACGTTTGGTGAAGACGTATCGAGGGCGTGAATACAACGTGATTGTGTCAACCGCCGGTTTCCAATTTGAAGGAATTTATTATAAAAGTCTGTCGGCAGTGGCGCAAAAAATAACGGGAAAGCGAATTTCAGGCCGCTTCTTCTTTGGCTTGGGAGAAAGTAAATGAAAACGATGCGATGCGCCATTTACACTCGTAAATCAACCGAAGATGGTTTGGATAAAGAGTTTAACACGCTGGAAGCACAACGTGAATCAGGTGAAAATTACATTAAGAGCCAATCTTATCAAGGCTGGGAGATAATTCCCACTCATTACGATGACGGAGGATTTTCCGGCGGCACCTTGAAACGTCCGGCGCTTCAGCAACTTTTAAAAGACGTTGAGGCCGGCATGGTTGATATGATTGTCGTTTACAAAATAGACAGGCTTACCCGCTCGCTGATTGATTTTTCAAAACTTGTCGAGGTTTTTGACCGTAACCAATGCTCTTTTGTTTCCGTCACGCAGAATTTCAACACTTATGATTCCATGGGACGGCTCACGTTAAACGTTTTGCTGTCTTTCGCCCAATTTGAACGTGAAGTTATCACCGAGCGCATTCGGGACAAAGTGGACGCTTCCAAGAAAAAAGGCATGTGGATGGGTGGTAACTTGCCCATTGGTTACACCACCATCAATAAAAAACTAACGATTATTTCCGATGAAGCGGCGATTGTGCGATTGGCTTTTGAAAAATATCTTCTTTTTCGCTCTGAAACAATGGTGGCGGAATGGCTTAATAACAACGGATACACCACCATGGGAAAAGGGAACGAAAAATTTACCCACGCGCGTGTGAGCAAGATGTTGAGAAATGTGCTTTACGTGGGCAAAGTTCCGCATAAAGATAAAGTTTACGATGGACAGCACGAGGCGATTGTGTCGCAAGAACTTTTTGACAAGGTTCAACAAATAAAAAAACAAAATCGAGCCGGACGACTCTCCCCCTCCCGTTTTGTGGAACACGCTCTTTTAAAAGGTTTTATTTACTGCGATTGTTGTCAGTCGGCAATGGTTTCCACAAAATCAAATAAAAAGAACAAAGTTTATGAATATTACACTTCGGCGAGAGCGGTCAAAGAAGGTTTTAACAATTGCCACGTCGGAAGCGTTCCTGCCGGAGAGATGGATAATTTTGTATTGCGGCAGATGGCGCAAATTATTAAATCTCCCAAAATTCTTTCCGGACTGATTGAGCAAGCTAAAATTGCCAGACCGGATATAAAAGACGTGCAAATCATCGACAAGATGAAAGATGGTGATGATTTTATGCATCATTTGTCGGCCATCACGCAAAGACAGCTTTTAATGCTGTTGATTAAAAAAGTTCGTGTTGATGTTGATCGTATCAAAATCATGTACACCGATTTGGCGATTGAGTTAATGGATGGCGAATTTAAGGAACAGCTGTTTCCGAATAACATTGACGGCGAGGAAAACGAAGTAATGCACCGTGTCTGTCTAAGGAGAAAACGTGGCTCTCTTAAAATTTTCGCTCCGGAAAAATACAAACCGGACGAGAATAATCCCCTTTATTTGGCGTTGATAAAAGCATTTGTTTGGCAAGATAAAATTAAAAAAGAAGGGTTGTTTATCGATGGCTTGGCTAAAAGCGAAGGTTTGAGCCGTGAATATGTCGGCAAGGTCTTGCGTTTGACTTATTTAGCCCCGGATATCGTGACGGCCATCATAGATGGAGTGTACCCCAAAACATTAAGCCTAAATAAGGTATTGGAATCGGAAATTCCAATTCTTTGGCGGGATCAACGAATTAAATATGGATTTTCCGTTTGATTTTACACAGATTTTTACACAAGATGAATAAATAAAAAAACATTGGGCGCACATACTGTCAAGTGTAATTCTATTTAGAGTTGAATTTATTTAATATTGTTCATTTATAATTTAGGAAACACAATAAACCTCTAATCAATAGTTTAAGAGGTTTATTTTATGAACTCAAATATTTTTAGCGGACTACCCGAGTATGTCCGCATGACAATCTTGTCGCAAATTCGAAGATTGTTGTCAACCCCGTTGTTTTCCTATGAAGATCGAGAAGATATTTTGCAAGACCTGCTGTTGTTCTATTTGAAGCGGTTTTACGAAGTTCCCGACGCGGATGAAGCCTTGGTGGTTCACGCTGTCAAGCGATACGCCTCGGACTTGTTAATTAAAAGATATCAGCGCCGCGATTTCTTATACTCCTCATTGGCCGATTATGATGCCGATGAGGAGTTTTCTTTTGCGGAAAACACGGATGCTAGGCTTGTTGTCGAAGACATAGCCCGATATGCCGAGCCTAAGGAAATGGAATTTATCGAGCGTGTTCTTTTGGGAGAAAGCATCGAGCAAATATCCAAGGATTTGCGTGTCAGTAAAAAGACCATTTATAAATTTTTTGAAAAAGTTCGAAAAAAACTAAAATAATGGAAACGGTTTTTGATTTTTTCCGGGTGTTCCTGTTGTCATTAACAAATTTTGAAAGGAACACCCATGAAAAATAAAGAACGTCCGGTTTACATCACGGAAGAAATTCGCAAAATTCCGGTCATTTATCTTTTGGAACTGGAAATGTCCGCCCTCAACCGTTTGGAACGGCAAATCAGCGAAGAAGCCCGCCGCGCCAGTCTTGCTTTGGAGTGGATACAGGGCATTAAAAATATCAAAAAGGCCTCTAAGGACGGAGGGCAAAATGGATAAGAAGACGTCATTTGTTTTGTATCCGGCGGATTTTCTCGCCGCTGTGCATAATTTTAGGAAAAACGAGGTGGCGGATTTGATAATCGCACTGTGTGAAACGAACTTTTACGGCGGCGTTTCTTTTAAAATGTCGGGGCTTGTCAGGCAACGTTTTGAAATGCTTCAGGAAACAATTGAGAAAAATAACGCCAAATATTTGGAAATGCGTGAAATGCGGCAAGCCAACGGCGCGAAAGGAGGAAGCAAACGCCAAGCAAAATTGAAGCAAAGCTCTAGCAAAACGCAAGCAACCACCACAACTTCCCCATCAGATGAGTCGGAGAAGGAAAATGAATCTGTAAATGTAAATGATTCTGGAGAGAAAGATAAAGCGGTGGAAAGTGTGGATAAACAGGAATATGTCGGCGCACCGAGCGTGGATGAGGTTGCGGCGTATGCGAAAGAAAGCGGTTACACAATCGATCCGGTTGCCTTTGTGCGCTGGAATGAGGAACGTGGCTGGATGAACGGCAAAAAATATATTGCTCTCGATTGGAAAAAGGCTGTCCGAAAATGGTTTTGCAAAGAAAATGGACTGGAATTTTCCGAGATGGAAACAATGGCCGATATCTGCGCTGATATGCTGGGCAAGGTAAAGGCGGTGCAAAATGACTGATGACACCATTGAAAAAATCAAAAATGATTTGGAAACCGCCGCTTATGTCGATCGTTTGTTACCTCCGGTTCGTGCGCCGAAATATCGATGCTGTATGCCGGAAATTGTTTACACACCGCAAGAAATGATTTTTATGGAGAAGAAACCGCTCAAAATTCGCCCTAATCAAGAGCAAATCGCTTTATGGGAACGTGTGGTTTTAGAGTGGTTGCCAATTTTAGCCGTTGATGAACGGCGGCTTGTGTGGAAGCGTGCCAACAGAATACCGTGGAAACTACTGTGCCGAGAGTTTGGTGTTTCTCGGCAAATGTTGGCGGTTCGTTACGAGAGAGCCCTCATAAAAATCCAATACGGGTGTAAAAAATGTCATTGACATATTTGGAATTTACATTTTCGTAAAATACCCGTATAAAACTAGCTATAATCAGGGATGAGTTATGAAATCATCCCTTTTTTATATTTTGGCCGTCCGTAGACATTGCTGTCTGCGGGCTTTTTTTATGCAAGAAAGGATTGGACATGAAAAAGACTGCTGAGGCGGTGTCGCTCGGACATCCCGATAAAACTGCGGACTACATATCAAGTTATATTTTGGATCGAATGATTGCTCAAGATCCGGAAGTCAAATACGCCGTTGAGGTTATGATTAAAGACAACACCGTTGTTTTAGGTGGTGAGATTAAAGGCAACGTGGACTTATCCAATTTGGAAGAGTTTGTTAAGAACGCTCTTCGTGAAATCGGCTATGATGAGCTTTACGCCGACCGTTGGGGAAATTATGCGATTGACGTTCGCCGGCTGAAAGTGATTAGTCTGATTGGACAACAGTCTTCAGAAATTACACAAGGTGTTGCAACCGGTTGGGGTGATCAGGGTGTGTTTGTCGGTTATGCCTGCAAAGGTGACGGGCTAATCAGCAAAGAACAATATCTTGCCCGCTTGCTTAATAATGCTCTTTATATCAAAGCAAGGGGGAGCAAAAATCTTGGTTTGGATATAAAAACGCAGATTACGCTGAATGATTTTGACCATATTGAGACTGCTGTTGTAGCTATCCCAATGCTTGAGCCTGAAAACCTGACGTTTTTTATCGTTAAAACGTTGGGTGCAATGCCTGATAACCTTATAATCAACGGTACGGGAACGTTCAAAACTCATTCTTCCGTTGCTGATTGTGGTGTGACCGGGCGCAAGCTTGCGTGCGATTTTTATGGCACATCCGCTCCGATTGGTGGCGGTAGCCCATGGACGAAAGACGGCAGTAAGGCCGATGTAACCTTAAACCTATATGCTCGTAAACTGGCGGTGCAATACCTTGCTGATAATGACGAGTGTTTTGTTTATCTTTCCTCATGTATTGGTCGGTTTGAGTTGCCGAGTGCTGTTGTCAAAACTTTTAAAGATGGTATTTGCAATGTGCAAAAATTGCAAATTATGAAGAGACCATCAGAGATTATTGCGGAGCTTGGGCTGAATAAACCGGTGTTTGCGGAGTTATGCCTAAAAAGTTTATTTTCTTGTTGATATTATTTAACTTTGATTCTTCTTTTTGTTATCTCATTGGTAAGATGTATAAATATGATAATTAATGAGAAAAAATATGATAATATCAAGTAAACATATTCAGGCGTCGGAAAATAATATTTACACAAAGTTAAGTGCTTTATTTTCAGATAAGCCTTATATCGAAATTACGCCATTGCAGTCAGATTTGTTTGATTCTATTTGTGGTTCTAGGAAACTTTTAGGGAAAAAGATTGCAGAATATCCTGATCATTCAATATCTTTTTTTATTGCCCTAATTAAAGAAGGAGAAGCTGCTACGGTAATAAATCAACAAAAAGAAATTGAAGAAATTACTGCTCCAGATGGTTCTGAATATTTTAATCAAGCGGCAATTATTAATCTTTCTAATGATACTATATATTATGCAACTATTGATCGGTTTAGTGAATATGACATTAAACATTTTTTACAAAAAGCCTTAAATATTACTACAGGTATTGATTTTATTAATATTGCTGATGAACAGGCACTAAAAAAAATTGCACGTTATGGCGTTAATGGAATAGATTTAGAATTGCTTTATAATCAGGCATACATAGATAATATGCGAGCACGCGCTGAGAATAGAATAACGTCTGCAATACGAGATTTTGCAACGCATCTCTGTGGATTTAATGACAAGTTATGTGACGCTAATTATAGTAATGGTTTAAAAACACGTTTTAGCATTAATAGAACATCTATTCCTCAGAAGGATAAAAAACAGCACAAAAATGAACTGATAAATTATTCAGATGAAGCATTGAAAGTAATGGCTTCTGATTTATGTTCTGATAGTAACCTTGGAAATGATATTAAATTTAAGATACGGTTAAAAAATGGTGGGGGAAAAATTACAGATTCATCCCTATATCTTGCACGTGATATCTGTATTAGCAGAGGACGGCAATCTTATAATGAAATGCTCTTGCAGATAAATGCTGCAATTCTTAAATTTAAAGAGCAAAATAAAGAATACCTAGCATCTCTAAAGGAGTAGTAATGAAATTTTTTTTGACAGTAGTTGTCGGGATAATATTGTTGAGTATATTTTTTATTCCGAACGGATATTTTACTCAACTTTTCACAGATAAAGAAAACACGACTAGTGCAATAGGAAATTTATTAACTATTATCACTTTTTTAGCTGGTTTTATTTTAGTTATTTTGCCAATGAAAATAGATGCTTCCCGACAAAAGAAGACTGTACAAACACGGCTTCATACTTATTTAATTAAGAGAAATCGTTTTTTAACAGTTCTATTTTTTTTATTTTTGATTGAAATGGTTTTATTAGCTATGCTGTTATTTTCTATGCAGTTTTGGGTGTTGAAGGTAGCTTTTTTTCTTTTAGGTATTTTGATTGTTTCTGTTATCCGACTATTCTTTATAATCAGAGAATATGTAGAATATTCTGAGTAAAGGGTCCTTCCTGGACTTCGATCGTATGCGGGGACGCAAGCCGCGGCGCAATTCTAGCGAAACGCTTTTTTGTTTACTGGTCAGATTATCCCTGAAAGCTAAGTGTATCAAGGCTTTCGGGGATATTTGTTTTTGCTCTTCTGGTCGGCTTTTATTTTTGCTGGTCATTTTTATTTTTTTATGGAGAAATTTATGGAATTTCAAGAGAATTATCCTATTGATAAGCTCATCCCTTACGCGCGTAATTCGCGGACGCATAATGACGAACAGGTGGTGCAGATTGTTGCCAGTATCAAAGAGTTTGGTTTTACCAACCCGATTTTGGTCGGAGCGGATGATGTGATTATCGCCGGCCACGGGCGTTTGCTTGCCGCTCAACGTATGGGTTTAAAAGAGGTTCCGGTTGTCCGTCTGCCACATCTGACGGAAATCCAACGTCGCGCATTAGTTATTGCCGATAACAAAATCGCCCTTAACGCCGGATGGGATGAAGAAATGCTTGCTCTTGAGATGAAAGAGCTTGAGGACATGGATTTTAATCTCGATATTTTGGGCTTTTCGGAAGATGAGCTTAAGGAATTGGAGGCCTTTGGCGAACCTGAACAAGAGGGTAAAACGGAAGATGACGATGTACCGGAAGTGCCTGAAGAGGCTGTCACCAAACCCGGAGATATTTGGGTTTTAGGCGAGCATCGTTTGCTTTGCGGTGATACGACTATTTATGATGATGTCAAAAAACTCATACAAAATGATATAGCCACGATGATTTTTACCGACCCGCCTTATAACGTCAATTATGGTTCCTCGATGAAAGACAGTATTCGCTATCACGCCGGAACCTTGGGCGGACGCAAAATTATGAATGACAATCTCGGTGATGGATTTGCGCAATTTTTGACCGACAGCCTTTCCAACCTTATGATGTTTAACAAAGGTGCCGCCTACGTCTGTATGAGTTCTTCCGAGTTGCACACGCTTTACTCATCTTTTGTCGCCGCCGGTGGCAAGTGGTCGACCTTTATCATGTGGGCAAAGAACACGTTTACACTCGGTCGTGCAGACTATCAACGGCAATATGAACCAATCCTCTATGGATGGCGGGCTGATAATAAAAAGCACTATTGGTGCGGCGACCGCGACCAATCGGACGTTTGGGAATACAACAAGCCTGTCCGCAACGACCTCCACCCCACTATGAAACCGGTGGAACTCGTGGAACGAGCTATTAATAACAGTTCAAAGGTCGGGGATATTGTTTTGGATGGTTTCGGCGGTTCTGGTTCTACGCTTATTGCGGCCGAAAAAACTCGGCGCAAGGCTCGTTTAATGGAGCTAGATCCGAAGTTTTGCGATGTGATAGTGCGGCGTTGGGAGGAATATACCGGAAATAAAGCTCAATTACTTGAAAATCAAGCAGAATTAACTGGACTTCCAGCCCAAGAAGAGCGTTCATTGAATAAACAATGAAGCGAAAGGAGAGAAAAATGTCTGATGTAAAATATCCTGAAATTACGGTGCAACTCGTTGGCCAAGATGGAAATGCTTTTAATCTACTGGGACTTTGTTTACGAGCCATGAGACGAGCAAATTTATCCAAAGAAGAACAAGATGCTTTTTATAAAGAAGCAACAAGTAGCGATTATAACCACCTGTTAGCCACTTGTTCGGAATGGTTTAATATCGAATAATTATTGATTTTCAATGCGTTATTTGCTGGACTTGTGTGTCAATAAGAGCGTTACTGTAGTTATAGAGAAAAAGATAAGGAGATTCAAAATGTTAAGACATAACGATGTTTTTATAATCGACATACAAGAGCAAGGTATTGAGGCAAAAGACAAAGATATTTTACTAGAGAGTTTTGAGGGATTGATGTGTAATACCAGCTCTTTGGTTAAAAAAGCCGAATACGATGTTGATGAATTTGCTTGGGCCGGACAGCATACCAAAGGTTATTATAGCCTCATTATGGAACGCCAGCTTAAAGAAAAGAGACTAGAACAATGGCGTGCAACCTTTATCAAAGATGGCACAGTTAAAATGATAGCTCTTGGTCAAGTTGAGTGTTAATAAAATAAAAATAATTATATGATATTATTTATAACAGAAATTTAAAAAGGATGAAACAAATGGCAGAAGAGTTAGATGAAATTTATTTTGATGATACAGAGACTGAAGAAGCAACCGAAACTTTTCTGTCAAGTAATATTAACACAAATATAGCAGATCCTGATTTCTTTACATTAGTTAGAAGAATTAATAATGGTACTATAAATCTACAGCCAGATTTTCAAAGAGGATATGTTTGGGATAATCATAAAGCTAGTAAATTAATAGAGTCTATTCTTTTAGGTATACCATTGCCTACAATTTATTTAGCAGAAGAAGCTAATGGTAAAGAAGTGGTTATAGATGGGCAACAGCGTCTTACTGCAGTAAAGCTATTTATGGAAAATGAATTTAAGTTGATTGGTATTCAATCATTTCCTGAATTAAATAAAAAATTATTTAAAGAATTACCTGATGATAAAATGAAAACCATAGAGAATGGATCTATTCGTACAATTACATTTAGAAAAGATAGTGATGAAGACCTAAAGTTTGCTATTTTTGAAAGATTGAATACTGGGTCTGTTCCATTAAATGACATGGAATTGAGAAACTGTATATATCGAGGTAATTATATAGAACTTTTAAAGAAAATGGCTGAAAATACGACTTTTAGAAAGTTAATAGGTATTAAAACAGCAGATAAAAGAATGAAAGATGTGGAACTAGTATTAAGATTTTCAGCCTTATATCATGCCACTTACTTAAACTATGAAGCTCCTATTAAAACATTTTTAAACAAGGATGCTAAAAAGTATCAAAAAATATCTAAAGATGATGCTGAGAAATTATTAAATGCTTTCCATAATTCATTAAAAATCATAGATTCTCTTTTTGCTGATAAAGCATTTAAACGTTACTATGCAGGTACAGATGTTAATAATTCAGGATATTGGGAAAATAAAAAATTTAATGTATCTTTATATGATGCCCTCATGTTTGCCTTTAGAGATAAAGATATAAATATGGTTATGAATACAAAAGATTTAATAAGAGAGGCCATTATAGGTCTCATGACTTCAGATGAGAAATTTATTGAATCTATATCCAGAAGTACAAGTTCAAAAGACATGTTACAATATCGTTGCGAAGTTGTTGAAAGACTTATTAAAGATGTTTTGAATACTACATCAAAGCAACCTCGTTGCTTTACATTAGAATTTAAACAATATCTATTCGACAATAATCCTACATGCGAAATTTGTGGTAATAGAATTGAACATATTGATGATGCAGCGGTGGATCATATAGAACAATATTGGCAGGGAGGAAAAACAATTCCAGAAAATGCACGATTAACACATCGATATTGTAATAATGCACGAAAAAGAAAAGAATAATCTAAAGAGGCTCAGAATTATCTGGGCCTTTACTTTTACAGAAACAAAACATGGGGCAAAAAGTATCACTCAGGGAATATGCCAGAATGCGTGGTGTGCGGCTGAACGCGGTGCAAACAGCGATTAGTTCGGGACGTATCCATAAAACGGCGGATGGCAAGATTGACGTTGACGAGGCCAACAAAGAATGGTTTATGAACACCGATCCCGCCAAAAGCCGCAAAGCTGATCCGCTTTTTGAGGGAGCAACCGAAACTCCAAAAGCCGGAATGTCCAGTTTTCAGCAAGCCAAAACCGCAGATATTTATTATCGGGCGATGCTTGCTAAAGCCAAACTCAAAATGATAACAGGAGAAACAATTGACCGCAAAAAGGCAGGAACGCACGCTTTTAACCTCGGCCGCTCGCTACGGGATTTGTTTATTTCGTTTCCGACACGCTATGGTGCTTTGATTGCGGCGGAATTGGAGACCGATGAACACAAAACAATAACGGTGCTTGATGAATATGTCCGAAAACTTCTATCCGAAAGCAGAGACCTCCTTGACCGAGAACTTTGAGGTGGCAAGCTATATTGAGGATGAGTTCTTTCGGGGCGTTGAACCGGACAGCTACATGTCGGTTTCCGACTGGGCGGACGAGTATCGGGTGTTGTCTTCAAAATCCGCTTCCGAACCAGGGCGATGGCGGACAGCTCGCACGCCTTATTTGCGGGAGATTATGGATAATCTATCGCCTAAAAGCCCAATTCAAAAGGTTGTCTTTATGAAAGGCGCACAAATTGGCGGCACCGAGTGCGGCAACAACTGGCTCGGTTACATTATGCATAAAGCACCTGGTCCGATTATGGCGGTATCGCCCACGGTGGAAATGGCTAAACGTAATTCGCGCCAGCGTATAGATCCGCTGATTGAGGATTGTCCGGCGTTAAAAGGTATTGTCAGCTCTCCACGAGCAAGGGACAAAGGCAATACTATCCTTTCCAAAGACTTTCAGGGCGGCGTTTTGGTGATGACCGGCGCAAACTCGGCGGTGGGATTGCGTTCCATGCCTGCGCGTTATTTGTTTATGGACGAGATTGATGGTTATCCGCAGGATATTGACGGCGAAGGTGATCCGATATTGCTGGCGGAACGGCGCACGGCAACGTTTAGCAAGCGCAAGAAGATATTTTTGGTTTCCACGCCGACTATTAAAGGCTTGTCAAACATTGAACGTGAGTTTGAGAACTCCGACAAGCGGTATTATTTTGTGCCGTGCCCTTATTGCGGTGGGTTTCAAAAATTGGAATGGGCGCAAATCCGTGCCGAAGACGGCAAAGCCCAGTACGAGTGCGTTCATTGCGGCAAACTGATTGGTGAACATTACAAAACACAGATGTTGGCGAACGGTCATTGGCAAGCGACCGCGCCAAGCGATGGCTTGACGGCGGGATACCATCTTTCCTCGCTTTACTCCCCTGTGGGGTGGCTCTCATGGAAAGAGTGCGTTGATATTTTTGAGAAAACCAAAACGAACCCGAGTTTAACGCAAGGGTTTCGCAACACTATTCTTGGTGAAACGTACGAGGCAGAGAGTGATGCCCCTGAATGGCAACGCCTGTATGAAAAACGCGAGACTTATCCAATCGGTACAATTCCGATGGGCGGATTATTCTTAACCGCTGGCGTGGACATTCAGAAAGACCGCATTGAGTGCGAGGTTGCGGCTTGGGGACGCAATAAACAAAGTTGGTCGGTGGAATATTTCGTGCTTGATGGCGACACCGCCAAACCCGAAGTGTGGAAACAATTGGAAAACGTGCTTAATCGGGATTATCCGCATGAAAGCGGCATCACGCTGCCGATACGGGTGATGTGCGTGGACTCAGGCTATGCGACACAAGATGTTTATTCGTTTGTGCGGCAGTTTAGCCAAGCGGTTTGGGGCGGTGGCGGTGCAAAAGCGAGCCAACCGCGCACGGTGGTGGCGATTAAAGGGCAAAGCCGAGACACGGCGATGCTCCTTTCTACATCCAAAGCTGACACGAAAAAGAAAGGCTTAAAGGTGTGGAATGTTTCTGGTCCCGTGATTAAGACCGAACTATATCGGTGGTTAAAAATGGAGCGTGTCGGCGAGGATGCGTCCATTTTTGGGCAATGCCACTTTCCGCAGTATGCCGAGGAGTATTTTAAACAACTGACTTCGGAACGACAAGTTATCAAAATCAGCAATGGCTATCCGAAATCTGTCTGGGAGAAAGATCCGTTACGGCGCAACGAAGCGTTGGATTGCCGAGTTTACGCCCGTGCCGGCGCGGCTATTTACGGTTTAGACCGAATGAGCGAGAAAGGTTGGCAAGAGTTAGAGGCTCTGATTCCGACTACGCCAGAAGCTAAGCCTAAAAAGAAACCGGCGCGTTTTATACAAATGCAACAAACAAAGGTGAATGACCCGTGGCTGTAGATATCAAAACACTAAAAATCAGGCTTATTGAGGCTGAAGATGCGTACCACCAATTGTTGACCGGAACAAAAGAAGTCTCGGTCAATGTGGGGAATTTCGGCTCTGTGACCTACAATCAAACGAGCCGAACTGCGTTGGAAGCCTATATCTCAAGCCTTAAGTCGCAGATTGCGGCGGCTGAGGGACAACCTGTTGGGAGGAGAAAAATGATAAAAATTTGCTTCTGAACTTGCGTGTTAAGATTCTATTAACTATATAAACTTTAGTTTTAATTTAACTGAGGATTAAAAAATGAGTAAATATATAATAACCTTTAGATTGGATGACGATGATGATTACAATGTAAGACTAGAGGATGTAAAAGAATTTCTAGAAAATGAAAGTACTGATTACATTGAAGATAGCACTACGTCTACAATTTTCTGCAAAGGCGTAAATTTACAAGGTAAGTTATCATCTTCCGGCTTATTAACATCTTCTGACAACGTACTTTTTATAATTTTAGATGATTCAAATAAATTAATGAAATTGATCAGAGTTAGAGGGAATACTATGTATAAAGTATCCAATGATATTCGTCAGTTATTTGATTTAGAATAGTCATATTTAATTATTTTCAAGCCCAACTTAATCGTTGGGCTTTTTTTATAGGAAAAACATGACAGACACATCACATAAAGCGGCATCGCAGACTTTGCGAGAGATTGCCTCGTGGCAACCGGGACGCGGTTCGGCGGATAGCGATTTATTACCGGAACTCTCGACGATGGTAGCGCGTTCGCGCGATTTATCCCGCAATCACGGAATTGCCAGCGGAGCAATGCAAACCCTTGCGGATAACATTGTCGGCACGGGCTTTCGCCTATCCGCCAAACCTGATTATAAGCTGTTGGGCAAAACCAAAGAATGGGAAGAAGAATGGCAAGCCAAAGTTGAGGGTTTATGGCGGAGTTGGACGGAGACATTTAACTGTGACGCGGGTAAAAATCTTAATTTTCACGGATTAACAACACAGATTTTTAAATCATGCATGATTAACGGTGAAGCGTTGGCGTTGGTTTTGTGGCTACCCGATCGTTCGGTCTCGACCGCCATCCAGCTTATTGAGCCGGATAGACTTTCCAATCCGAACAACAGCACCGATACAAAAACATTACGCGGTGGTGTCGAGATTGACAAGTTTGGCGCGCCGATTGCCTATCATATTTTAAAAGAGCATCCGGGCGACTATTGGTTGACATCCCTGCAATGGGAGCGTGTTTCGGCTTTTACATCATTTGGCAGACGGCAGATTTTGCACGTTCATGACATCAACCGCATCGGGCAAACGAGAGGCAAGCCCATTCTTTCCTCGATTATGCCGATGTTTAAGATGCTTGACCACTATGAGCGGTCGGAACTTCAAGCCGCTATTGTCAACGCGATGATTGCCGCTTTTATTGAAACACCGATGGGCGGTGAAGAACTTAACGAGCTGTTTGGCGGTTCAAGCGATGATTACCTGAACGCCAAGAAAGACTGGCAGGTTAAGCTTGAGGGCGGCTCCATCATCCCAATCTTCCCCGGGGACAAGGTCGCACCGTTTACGCCATCTCGTCCGAATTCAGCATACGGAAGTTTTGTAGAGAATCTGCTTCGGCATATCGGCACAGGATTAAATATTCCTTATGAATTGCTGTTAAAGGACTTTTCCAAAACCAACTACTCTTCGGCAAGGTCGGCACTTTTGGAGGCTTGGCGGTATTTTAACGGTCGGCGGCAATGGCTGGCGGATTATTGGGCTACACCTGTTTATGAGCTGTGGCTTGAGGAAATGGTCAACAAGGGCTTGGTGGACGCTCCCGATTTTTATGCAAACCGTTACGCTTACACCCGTTGCAAATGGATAGGTCCCGGCAGAGGTTGGGTTGATCCCGTCAAAGAGGCGCAAGCCTGTCAACTTCGCATGGAGATTGGGCTTTCAACCCTTGAAAACGAGTGCGCTTCTCAAGGTTTGGATTGGGAGGAAGTCGTTGAGCAGCGGGTTCGGGAAAAGAATAAACTTAAGGAAATGGGATTGATAAATGAAAATACTCAACAAAACAATCTGGGCGATAACTCCGGAGATGATGGGAACGATGGCGGAGATAGCGAGGGAAAATCGCAAAACTTGTGACGCCATAGCCCGTGAGATGGGCAAAGATATGAAAGATGCTAACGCCGCCTCAATTAGAGACGGCGTTGCTGTTATTAAAGTGTCCGGGCCTTTGTTTCGGTATGCCAATTTAATGACACGGATTTGCGGCGCAACCTCTTACGAATTACTTGCACAAGACTTTAATAAAGCGGTGCAAAACCCTAATATTAAAGGAATTTTGCTTGATATTGACAGTCCGGGTGGTGAAGTAAACGGATGTTCCGAGCTCTCTGATATGATTTATCAGGCACGAGGCACAAAGCCCATTATTGCGTACGCTTCAGGAGCTTGTTGTTCCGGTGCTTATTGGATTGCCTCGGCTTGTGACAAGATTTTGGCGGCGGATACAGCTATTTTGGGTTCTATCGGTGTCGTTTCCATTTTTGAAAAGGATGACGAGGATAAAACAATAGAGATTGTGTCCTCGCAAAGCCCTAACAAACGTCCGAATATCAACACCGAAGAAGGTAAAGCCAAGATTCAAGCACGCGTTGATGAGTTGGCTGAGGTGTTTATTGCCAAAGTGGCGCGTAATCGCGGTATTACGGCTGTTGATGTGGTGGAAAAATTTGGTGCAGGCGATGTTTCGGTTGGAAAATCAGCCGTTCGTTCCGGTCTGGCGGACGGTTTAGCCTCTTTTGAGGGAATAATCGCAGACTTTAATAAGGAGAAAACATTCATGAATGACACAATAAATATTAATGCCGAGGAAATTCGGCAGACAGAACGAGAGCGCATGGTCAAAGTTTTTGCCGCCGACATTTCCAAAGGAAAGGAAGCTACGGCGCAAATTCTTTTGGCCAAGACAGATTTGGATGCAACCGATATTTTGGAAATATTGGACTCTATTCCAAGTTTCGCCAAAACAACGGACTTTGAAAAAGCGATGGCGACAGTTAAAAATCCGGATATATCGCCATCTATTGAACCAATGGATGAAACACCCGAGGCAGTCGCTCAGCGTATCGCCTCTTTTGTTAGGGAGTAAGACATGACAATACAAGGATTTACAGATCAAGGCTCGACAACAGCAGATAACCTTTTTGCGGGAGAGTTTCCGAGAGTATCCATACTTGCCACAATTACCGGTGGCAAATTTGAACGAGGAGCAATTTTAGGAAAAATTACTGCCAGCGGGAAATGCACCAGCTGTACATCGGCGGCAACAGATGGTTCTAAGGATGTCTATGGTATTTTGGCGGAAACGGTCGATGCTTCCGCAGAAGATAAACAGGCTGTGGTGTATCTGTCCGGCGAATTTAACAGTGCAGCGTTAAGTGTTGGCGAGGGATACACGGTTGCCGGACTGGTTGACACTCTTCGTGCCAAGAGCATTTTTATTAAAAACAACCAACCTTATTAATCAGAAAGGCAAATAAATGGATATTTTTTCAACTCAAGTGTTGTCAAAGGTGGTGGAACGGTTGCATACACCGCCTTCTTTTTTACTTGATACATTCTTCCCGAATGTTCAAACCTCTGATAAAGAGGAAATCTTTTTTGATGTGACCGACAGCAAACCGCGCATTTCGCCGTTTGTGTCTCCGCTGTTGCCGGGCAAAGTTGTTGACGGCGGCGGATATCAGACCAAATCGTTCAAACCGGCGTATGTTAAGGACAAGCGCCGCTTTGATGCCAATATTCCCTATAAACGCGTTGCCGGTGAGACTATCGGCGGCTCTTTGGCTCCGGCTCAGCGGTATGAACGAGCTCTTGCCACTCATCTTAAAGACCAGTTGGACAATTTGACCCGCCGTGAGGAAGTTATGGCGGCAGAAATCCTGCGTACCGGCAAAGTAGTGGTTTCAGGAGACGGTTATCCGGCGCAAACGGTTAATTTTGGCAGAGATGAGGCTTTGACTAAGGCTTTGGCGAGTAGCGCTACGTGGGATAGTTCTGGGGTTAATCCGGTGGATGATTTGGAAGATTGGGCGATTACCATTCAGGATAAATCCGGCGTGGTTGCCAAAACTGTAGTGATGGATCCGCAAGCTTGGAAAATCTTCCGCTCTAACGAAACCGTGCAGAAATACTTGGACATTCGCCGCGGAACAAGCAACTCCCTGGCCATTGATCCTGTCTTAAGGTCAGAAGATGCCAAAGCCCGCAATGTCGGCTCTATCGGCGATTTTGATATTTGGGTCTATAACGACACTTATATTAATGATGCCGGGGCTACGACCAAGCTGTTGCCGGAAAAGACGGTTCTGCTTGGTTCTCGTGAGGGTTTGGAAGGAACACGCTGCTATGGCGCTATCCACGATGAGAAAGCCAACTGGACGGCCAATCGGTATTTTACCAAGTCTTGGTTGGAAGAAGACCCGAGTGTTCGGTGGTTGTTGCTACAATCCGCACCGTTGGTCGTTCCGTATCGTCCGAATGCTTCTATGTGTGTAACCGTTGGTTAATTGGGGGCGACATGAAAATCAAGGCGTTAATCACATTGGTGGTTGGTAAAGGCAAACAGGTCGCTCCGAATACGGTTTGCGACATTAGTGAAAACGAAGCAAAACGGCTTATCGCCCTTGGTTTTGCCGAGGGTTTGAAAAAGCCAACACCTCAATTGAGCGGAGACAACAATGGCAAATCCGATGAAAATGGCGGTGGACAGCCTGTTCAACAGGTTGGGAACACCGGCGATGTTTAAGAACCGGAGTGTTCGGATAATCCTAAATGAACCAGATGAAGTAATTGGAGTGGGGTTTATCAACGCCCACTCCGAAACTCATCGGGCAAGAATAAGGATTTCCGACGCGCCGGAACTTAAAATCGGCGATAAAATTGAAACCGCAGAGGAAACCTATGCCGTACATTCGGAGCCTGTTAGAGATATTCACAAACTGGTGTGGAGTTGTGATTTGATATGCGTATGAAAGCGGCATTGGAAGGCAGTTTGGGGGAATATCTTGAAAAAGAGTATCAGAATTGCGCCAAAGCGGTGACTTATGGCGTCAAAACCGCGACAAACGGCTTGAAACAATCTCTGCGGGCTCAAGTTAAAAACGCCGGTCTTGGCGGCAGGCTTGCCAACACTTGGCGTGGTGATGTGTACCCTAAAAGCAAAAACAGCGTTAGCGCGGCGGGAGTTGTTTACACCAAGGCCGAGAAAATCCTTGAGGGTTTTGAGTATTCCTCGGTCATTCGTTCGCCAAACGGGTTTTGGCTCGCCATTCCGACCGAGTCTATCCCAAAGCGCATTCGCAATAAACGGATGACACCGGCTCTGTATGAACAAGCCAAAGGTGTCCGGTTGCGATTTATTTACCGTTCGCATGGAGTTTCATTCCTCGTTCACGAGCAAAAGAAAAAGACAATTATCGCATTTTGGCTTGTGCCACAGGTTAAAATGCCAAAATTGATACATTTTGAAGCAGAGGGTGAAAAATGGCAAAAACGATTGCCAACCTTGATTTTACAGAATTGGAGAGATGATGAGTAAACGAGAGCAGATTTTACAGGCTTTATTTGAGAAATTGCAAACATTAGAAAATATTCCTGTCAAACGCAATGAAACATTGCCGCAGGTTATTCCAGAGGCAGGAATTGTAATGTTGCGTGATGGCAAGCAAGGTGAGCCGGAAATTATTTTATCGCCGCCGATTTGTATTTTTAAGCACGAGGCCGAGGTTGAAATTATTGTTCAAGCGGCCAAACCGGAAGAACGAGACAGAAGGCTCGATGATGTTTTGGAGCAACTCGGTGTTTTATTGTCGTCTGATGATACGTTGCGTGGACTGACCGATTATGTTTATCCCAAACCGCCTGAAATCATAGACGAGTATATCGAGGGTGCGCCAACCATAAAAGCTGCAATTATTCCGATTATTCTTGAATACACAACAACAAGTGCTTTACTTTAGGAATTAAATATTGTTTTATATATAAATATCAGAATAAAAACTACACTTTATTGCAAGGCGGAATGACATGGAAAACTATATTGAAATTGAAAAAGAAATCGCAGGGCAATCAATTAAAGCCATAGAGCAAATTAGCGAAAAAGCACAAGAAGATTTACAAAACAGGTCATCTATTCCATATGCTGCCGTCAATAATACTTTTACAGATACTGCACTGATTGAAAAAAATCAATATAGAAATACACAAACGGAACAGCTTCTCAATATTACTAAGAATATCCCTATTATTGGTAGAGTTTTAGTTGAAGATGAAAATGGAAAACAAGAATGTATATATATTACAAAAGGATATATTGTTAATGTATCAGGACTTATGTTGACAAGAGAAGCTAATCCTAAAGGAAGATTATTTGCAATAGATGTGGGTGACGAATGTTCTATTAATGGGCATGATTATACTGTATTAGAAAAAAATGTATATAGAACAACAAAAAACGAGCAAGAATGGGATGCAGATACAGATTTTTATTTACAAGATGATTTTGTAGATCAGATAAGTTCATTGAGACAGTTGTTGTCAGAACAAGAAGTGGACTTATACTCTTTTTTAGATCAAACATCCCCTAAAAAGGCAGGAAAATTAAAAAGGATTGCTGTAAATCAGTTAAGTTTAAAAGAAAATTTTATGCTTGATGAATACCAAGATAATATCTTTAGAATGGAACCAAATAAAGCTTTTGTTTTGATGGGACCTCCGGGAACTGGAAAAACAACGACATTAATCAAAAAATTAGGATTTAACTTAGAAACAAAATATTCAGATTCTGAAGAACAACAAAATTGGTATATGTTTACTCCAACGAAGTTGCTTAAAGAATATCTCAAAGAGGCCTTCAATAGGCAAAGCATTGCCGCTCCTGATACAAAGTTATGGGTATGGGATGAATATGTGTTATATCTCTCAAGAGATATTTTTCCTATATTAGAAACTTCCGTGAGAAAAGGCCTTATTTTTCCTAAATCATTTCAGGAAAAGAAAATAAACTACTTGAGAGAAAAAACTTCTAGTTTTCAACAGCATTGTTATGAAGTGTTTTATACTTGGCAAGATGAATACTTTTTAAAAAATTTATATGCGAAATATAAAAATATTCTAAAATCAGGAACAGAAAGTGTTAAAGAAATATTTAAAAGTATAACTGACAGCGATTTCAAATCATTTTCAGATATTAATTTAAAAATTAATACGATTTCTAATAAAATAGAAGATAAGATAAAAAGTTTAAATAATGATTTAGATAATCTTGTAGTAAAGCTCGTCCGAGAGACTGCAATTTTTAAAAATAAATCATTTTCTGAAGTCAACGAATATCTTGGAAATTTACAAAAAAGTGTTCAGACAGAAATGCTGAGTTATAAAACAGATAAAGATTTTGATGCTGGTGATGATGAAGACGAGGATAATGAAAACGATGATGAAAAAATAAATACATCCTCAAAAGATGCTAATCATATTTTTAGAAATTATGTTGTTGCATCCATTAAATCCTTATCTCGAGCATATAGCCAAAAGAAAAAAATATCTCATAAAAGTTTATATTACTTAGTTGGTAAATATATTAATTTTGATCATATTATAGATGATAAACACAAGCAAGAAATTGCAAGTTACGTAATACAAATTGCTTTATTAAAAAATTTTAATAAGTTGCAAAATCGTTATATTTCTGGTTTGGTATCAAGATACAAAATATTTAGAAAAGAATATGCATCGTTTTATATTAATGATATTGATCCTAAAAAAATTACAGCATTAGAATTGGATATACTTGTCCTTGTTTTTATAAAATTAATTAAATTATTTAAAATAGAAAAGGAAGATCTCTTTAGGCAACAAGTTTTTGTAGATGAGATTACTGATTTTTCTACAGTACAACTCAGTATTATGAATAATTTACTAAATGACAAATCAAAAACATTCTTTGGGGCTGGCGATTTTAATCAGCGTTTAACACTTGAAGGTGTGTCCTCTAAAGATGATTTGGAGTGGGCAATTCCTAAAGTTGAAATAGAAAAAATCACCATTCCATATAGACAAAGTCGCCAATTAACAGAGCTATCTCAATTGTTGATTGGAAAAACATTGAATGAGATAAAACAGCCAAAATATATTGATATGGAAGGTAAACAGCCGATTTTGGGATACAATATGGTTGATATAAATTATATGGCTAAATGGTTGGCGGATAGAATTATTGAAATTGATCGTATTATGGAAGGAAAATTGCCTTCAATTGCCATATTAGTTAATTCAGAAGAAGAAATTCAACCTCTAGCCAATGCCATGAACGATTGTCTAGAAGATAATAATATAAATGTAACTCCTTGTTCTAAAGGCGGTGTTGGGTCTGAAAATGGGGTGAGAATATTTAGTATAGAATACATTAAAGGCTTGGAATTTGAAGCTGTATTTTTCATAAATGTAGATGTATTAGCTAAAGAAAAGCCAGAAATTTTTGATAAATATATATATGTCGGAGCATCTCGCGCAGCTACATTTTTAGGCCTAACATGTTCAAGTAAACAATTGCCAGATAAACTTCAACCTCTATCTCATTTGTTTACAGATAATTGGATGGATTAAAACATCTACTTTATTAACCCAAAAAATCCCGAGTTTTCGGGATTTTTTTATATCTTAACAAAACGAATGGAGGCTAATATGTCCAGAGCTTACGGCTGGAATGCCCAGCTTTTAATTGCCGAAGAAAGTGAGTACGGCGTTTTGCCGGACAGCGGATATCGGCAGATTCCTTTTATTTCCACATCGTTGGACAGCGAGCAAGGTCTTGTATCGTCCAATGTTTTGGGGCTTGGCCGCGACCCGACCCAGCCTTTTCAAGATGTTATCAATGTTGACGGCGATATGGCTATTCCGGTGGATATGAGGAATATTGGCGTATGGTTAAAAGCTATTTTTGGAACGCCAACCACAATCGAGAACGAGGATGGCAGTTATTCACACGCTTTTGAAAGCGGCAAAACCTCTATTCCCAGTTATTCTTTGGAAGTTGGTCTGCCGGAAGTACCGCAATTTATCCGCTTTATGGGTGTTAGAGCCAACAGTATCGCTTTTAACTTTCAGCGTTCCGGTGAGGCACAGGTTACTGTTAACCTGATGGCACAAGGCGAAAGCGGTTCAACCACCACAATCGCGGCAGAGCCTGAAATTTATGAATATACCCGAGTATCGCAGTTTCAAGGATATATTAAAAGCGGCGGAAAATTATTGGCAAACATAACCTCGGCAAGTGCGACCTATTCTAACAATCTTGAGAAAATCGAAACTATCCGCAACGATGGTAAAGTTGAGGCTATTGATTTGGGCGTTGCAAGCCTTTCTGGGAGTATTTCTGCTCGTTATGGCGATAACGAACTACTGGACAAAGCCCGTGCAGGTACGCCGGTTGATGTCGAACTTGGCTATCAGCTTTCAGATAATCTGAAATTGGTTATTACCTGCCATGAAGTATATTTACCCAAGCCTAAACGGTCGATTGACGGCCCCGGCGGTATTGAATGTTCTTATGACTTTCAAGGAGCAAAAGACCAGACACTTGGGAAAATGATGACCGTAACCCTTGTAAATGATGTGGAGATGTATTGATGTTAAGGTTAAAAATTAACAAAGAGCCATATTGGCTTGAGCTTGGCTACGGCGTGAAAGTTAAGGTTAAACCTTGCACTTCCGCCGTTTTTTATGAGGCAAAGGCTTATATGAACAGCAAGCTGGCAGAACTTGCAAAAGTTTATCAGGCGAACAAAGCGGCCGGAATTACAAACGATACGGCGGCGGATATTGAAAACCCAGTAAAGCGTGAAGCGATGGCCGATAAATTCCTGCTGATAGGTTTGGGAGTTGCCGGTATTTTGGAATGGGACGGTGTGATGGAAGCTGATGAGGACAAACCTGCGCCGCTGACGGGAAGCAAGATTGACGAGCTGTTTTCAAATTTTTGGGCGGTGGCTGAAAACTTCCGCCACCAATATTGCGGCTTGCAGGAAATTTTGGCGGCAGAAAAAAACGCCTCTACGCCCGCGCTAAATGGCACTTCGGCGATGGGCGAAGCTACTGCAACGGTTGCGGAGAAACACAAAGCCTCTGTCCGTTCCACAAGTGCCGATACACCGAAACAACCTTAGAAACCGATGTCGGCTATCAGGCTTGGGAGATTTTACTCAAACTTTCTAAGCCTGATTTGTCGTTAGCATTGGATATTGCCCGAAACCTTAACTTTGATATGGAAATAATGTGTGAACTGTTGCCTGTTGGGATTGCAGGTATGAAAAATGGATTGGATGAAAATAAATGAATTATTTTATTTTTGTTTGAATAAATTACGGTAACAGTAATTTATAATGTCTTTTTTAAACTGTTTTTAAATAATTATCCTTCATCTTTATTAGAAAATAAACTTGATTTTGTAGAAAATGTATGCTATTTTTCTACAAAATGATGAGGTTGTAAAATGACTGAAAGTGTTAAAAACAGGATATTTGCAGAGATTAAAAGGCGTGGAAAAGGACATGTCTTTTCGGCATCTGATTTTTTGAAAAAGTTCAAGCGGTTTGAAGTTGATAGATCTTTAACGGATTTGCAAAATGAAGGATGTATTGTCCGTATTATGGTCGGATTGTATTATTATCCGCAATATAATTCTCTTTTGAAAAGAAATGTTGCTCCGGATATGCAAAAAGTTGCAAAAGCGATAGCACGCAAAAATAATTGGATAATTTTTCCAGAAGGAAACACGGCGTTAAATTACCTGGCACTCTCAACTCAAGTGCCTGCTAATTATGTTTATATATCTAGTGGTAAGTCAAAAAAATATACTATTGGCAATACTGTTTTAGAGTTCAAACATCAATCTGCCAAAGGAAGCGTTATCAGAAACGAAAATGCAAATCTTGTTGTTCAGGCGATAATTGCTCTAGGAAAAGTTCATGCTACACAAGATGAGTTTATACAATTATTGGCGACAAAATTTTCGTATAAAGAATGGGATAAAATAGAAAAAGCATCTAATAAGGTCACATATTGGGTATTGGATATTATAAAGAAAGCAAAGGAGTACTCTAATGGATAAAATTATAAATTTATCAGATAAGGACAGAGAAACTCTTTTCTTGCAAACAAGTAGCGATACCAATATTCCATTTGCAATGGTGGAGAAAGACTTTTGGGTTTGTTATGTTCTTTCAAGGATTTTTTCTAATGAAGAATTAGCAAATGCTTTACGTTTTAAAGGTGGAACATCTTTATCTAAAGGATATGGCTTAATTAAACGTTTTTCTGAAGATCTTGATTTGATTTTAGATAAAACACTTATTTTGGGTGAGGAAGAGCTATTTAAATCTTCTTATAAAAAACAACGTGAATTTGCTGATATTATATCCGAAAAAACAGCTGCCTATATTTCAGGTATATTAAAGGATAAAATAGAAAAAGTTCTTGGGAACCCTCTTAAGATTTATACTGATGAGGAATACACAAAGATAAATCCGATGTATAATCCAGTGAATATTGATAATAAGTCTTTGCATGTGGTATATCCTAAAAGTTCTAAAGATGGATATTTACGTCCCGATATATTATTGGAAATCGGCATTATGTCGGCAAGGACACCTTGGGAAAATACAAATATTATATCTTCCGTAGGTGAGACGTATCCTGAGTTAAATATTAAAGGCATAGCTGTGCCTACAGTTATGCCTACGCGAACATTTTGGGATAAAGCAACTATTTTGCATCGGGAATATTATCGTCCGGAAACAACCCATACGCCATCTAGATATTCTCGTCATTATTACGATTTATATCAAATGGGGCATTCTTTGGTAAAAAAAGAAGCTTTAGATGATAAGGATTTGCTTACGGATGTTGTATTGCGAAAAGACAGACTATATCATTGTGCATGGGCAAAATATGATGAGTGCCTGACAGGCAACATTCATCTTCTTCCAAACGATAACAATAAACAAGTTTTAGAAGATGATTACAAAGCTATGCAAGGTATGATATATGGTGATAAGCCTAATTGGCACGATATACTGGAATATCTTGCGGAGCTTGAAAAAGAGATAAATTCTTTGTAAAAAAATACCAGACTTTTTTTTTTACAAAAATAACTTTTAGTCCTAGTTGAAAAACTGGGATTTTTTTATGGGTAAACAAATGAGTGCGGTTAAAAATTTAAGCATACGTCTGGCGGCGGTGGGCGGTGATAAAGTCCGGCAGGAGTTTAAAAATCTTGGAACTGACGGCGACAAGGCCTTTCGGCGGATTACGCAAGTTATTCAGCCAGCTAATGATAATTTAAAAGCCTTAGACGCGACCGCCCGCTCTTTTAATGAAGTTATTCGGCAAGGGACGGCTCTGTTTGGAGCATATCTTGGTTTACAGGGATTAAAGAATACTTTTTCGGCGATTTTCTCCGCTAACACTTCATTCGAACAGTTGTCAGGCTCTCTCAAAACCGTTACCGGTTCTGCCAAAGGCGCACAAGAGGCTTTTTCCCTGATTGAGAAATTTGCGATTGATACGCCTTATCAGCTCAACGAAATCGTTGAGGCCTTTATCCAGCTTAAAGCCTTGGGGCTTGAACCATCAGAGGACGCTCTTGTTTCTTATGGCAACACGGCCTCCGCTTTTGGCAAAAATATTAAAGATTTTGTTGGAGCGGTGGCTGCGGCAACAGTTGGCGAGTTTGAACGGCTCAAAACTTTCGGTATCAAGGCCAAAGTCATCAATGATGATGTGAGCTTTACTTTTGCTGGTGTTACGACAAAGGTGAAGAAAAACGCCGCCGAAATTGAAAAATATCTGCGAACGCTTGGCGATGTCAATTTTGCCGGAGCTATGAACGAGCAGATGAAGACAATGAACGGTGTGTTGTCTAATATTGAGGATAGTTTTGAGAAAATCTACCGCGATATTGGCAAAAACGGCTTAAACGAGGCGTTGAAATCCACTTTTACGCAATTTAACGAACTTGTCGAAAGCGGTGGAAGTGCCGCTAAAACCATTGGACAAACCTTAGCTGTTGCGGTTAACACGGCATCTTCGGCTTTCTTTTTACTGGCGAAACACGCAGATGTGGCGTTGACACTGATTGGGACTAGGCTCGGTTCGTCAGCGATTTTGGGTGGTATTAACCTCTTGAAAGCTGGTGTCGGCTATCTGCAGGTATCAATGGCTGGCCTTTCAATATCGGCAAAATCCGCTGTTACTGGTATTGCGATGATGAGCCGGGTTTCAAAATTGGCGGCCGTTCAGATGGGCGTTACCGCGGCGGCGGCCGGTATATTGAAAGGCGCATTGGCTCTTATTGGAGGCCCGGCAGGTTTGGCAATATTAGCAGGAATGGCAATTTACAAACTTGTGGAAAGCCACGATATCGCCAAACGCGCGGCTGAAGACCACGCCGAAACCCTGCAAAAATTACAAGATGAGCTTAAAGCAACGACTGAAGAAGCGGAAAAGTTTTCGTCAGAGCAAAGCAAAGACATGGCTTTGGCCGAATGGGGCTTAAAACTCAAAACAGCGGAACAGAATATCAAGGATCTGCGAGCGGAGTTAAAAAATACCGGCGGTTTATCTTTCACAACCCGGTTTACACCTAACACTTTACTCAAAGATTATGAAATTTATGCTAAGGAAACCGCTGATATTCTTCGTCAATCCAAGATTGATTTGGAGCAATATCAAAAAGAAATTTGGGAAATTGCCGCTGAAAATCCTGATTTTCAGCCACAAGCAAAAGAAATTCAAGATAAAATTCTGCTTTTGAAAGCGGCGGAAAAAGATGCAAGGACGGTAAGAGATGAATTGAAATATCTTGAGAATCCCGAGTTACGCCCGAAAATTAAGGTGGAAACCGAGGCAACTGTTACGCCAGCTTCCAATATTGACGCTGATAAATATAAAAAGAACATTGAGGATATTAAGCAAAAGATTTTGGAACTTAAAACGCCTTATGAGCAAGCTATGGCTAAAGCGGATGAATGGCGGAAAAATGCTCTAAACAATCTTAACACCAGTTCGGCGGATTATCAAAAATATAAAGACCAGATTGGACAGGTTTATGACGATATGGTTAAAAAAGCCAATGAAACGGCACTTCAATCGTCAAAATCTTTGGAAGATGGCTTTAAGCGTGGTTTCTTAAATATTCAAAAAGATGTTAATGATTTTGCCAGTCTTGCTGAAAGTGCTGTCAAAAACGCTTTTAACAGTATGGAAGACACTCTGACCTCTTTTATCACAACGGGGAAAGCCAGCTTTTCAGATTTCGCCAACGCTATTATCAGCGATTTGACACGAATTATTATCAGACAGTCAATTACACAACCGTTGATGAATGGTCTTGGCGGTTATTTGGGCTTTGCGATGGCACATACCGGCGGTATTGTCGGAGCTGACAATTTGGCACTCAAATCCGCCAGTCCTTTGGCTTTTGCCGATGCGCCACGATTTCATAGTGGCGGCATAGTCGGAGATGAAGTGCCGATAATTGCCAAACGTGGCGAAGGCGTTTTTACTAGAGAACAGATGAAAGCACTGGGAGATAATGGCTCAACCGTAAATATCAGTGTCAATGTCGTTAATAACGCCGCCTCGGATGTCAAAGCCTCGGTTTCTCAGTCAAACCAAGGAAATGGCAAATTTAACCTTGATATTATGATTGAGAAAATCGAAAGCTCAATGTCTCGCAATGTTTCTAAAGGAACAGGAATCGCTCCTGCATTGGAACGCCGCTACGGGCTTAATCCCGCATACGGTAGTTACGGATAAACAAAGGATATGTCATGACAGCAAGATTCCCAGATTTGCTTCCTCTGCCGTTGGTTGAGGATTATTCCATTACACCCAATGAGGCTATTATCCGTACCCAAATGGAATCAGGCACAGCTAGACAACGGCGGCGTTTTGATTCTGTTCCAAGCAAAATTACCGTGAAGTGGTTTATGAATGCCTCACAGTTTTCGCTCTTTGAGGCGTGGTATAAATACCACGCCAAAGAGGGAGCCGAGTGGTTTGTCATTTCTTTATTAGGCGGCTTGGGGTTGATTGAACAAGAGGCTCGGTTTACCCAACAATTTACCGCCCGTTTGCAAAACGGTATTTTATGGGCGATTACCTCGGAACTTGAAATCCGCGAGCGGCCTACCCTATCAGAGGGGGCTTTGAATATCTTGCTTTCTAATGATTTTGAGAAATTGTCGCAATCTGTTAATCGGTTGCACGAGTATGTCCACATTACCTGCCCGAAAACAATAAAGGATTTATAAATGGCCAATATGGAAGAAAGACTGGAAACCGTTGTAACGAGTGCGGAAACAGACGGCTCAAAATGGCACACGATTGTCCACGGCGATGAAAACAGCACGGTTGAGACTGAAAACGGCGATGTACCAACGGTAGCCAAACAGTTAAAAGACATTCGTGAGGCGATAACCGGCGGCGTTTCTGATGTGGTGGCAGAGGCTGAAAGTGCCAGAGACGAGGCTAAATCCGTACGAGATAACACTTTAACCATAAAAAATGAGATTGAGCAGTTAAAGACAGATACGGAAGAAGCTTCGGAAACAGCTAAAAGCTATAAAAATATGGCTCAAACCACATTCAACAACATATCTTCTGCGGTAAACAAAGGTATTGCCGACGTTCAAACCGAAACACAGAATCAGATTGCCACATTACAAACAACCGGAGACATACAGGTTAATCGCACGCAAACAGCTGCCACCGAACAAATACAGTTAGCCAGCAATCAGGCTGACCGAGCGGAAACCGCGGCGGTTAGAGCAGAAAACGCAACAAATAACAAGCTGGACGTTGACTGTACCAATATCAACCTTTCGCAGGTGTTATCAGCTTTGGGAATGACCGCCAATAATTCAAACAATTATTTCAAATTTCCGTTGTTGTTGGCAAATGGAACAATCCGCCATTTCATTTTTCAGTATGGCATCACATCCTGCAGAATAGACGGAGACACGGCATTAACCTTTCCGACTGAATTTCCCAATGCCTGTTTGACTGGACAAGCCTCGTTTAATTTTGCTTTCAGTACCAATAGCGATGCCGGATGCGGAATTTATAACTTGTCAAAAACAGGAGCGACTCTCAGAAACGGGAATAATAATGTTGGAAATATAAGCTGGTGGGTTTTGGGATATTAGGAGTTTATTATGGCCAATATGGAAGAAAGACTGGAAACCGTTGTAACACAGGCGGAAGCAGACGGTTCAAAATGGCACGCGATTGTCCATGGCGATGAAAACAGCACGATTGAGACTGAAAACGGCGATGTGCCAACGGTTGCCAAACAATTAAAAGACATCCGGGAGGCGATAACCGGCGGTGTTTCTGATGTGGTGGCGGAGGCTGAAAGTGCCAGAGACGAGGCGATTGCGGCTAGAAATGCCACAAATCAGCTCAAAAATGATACAAATATTATAAAATCGGATACAGAACAGCTTAAAACCGACACTTTAAATATAAAGAATCAGGCAAACCAGATTTTTAATAACATTTCATCTGCAACCGATACAGCCGTTTCAACAATCCAAACCGAAAGTTCGGCACAGATTTCGGCGATTCAAAACAGCGGTGTAACACAAATCAATTCCGTTAATTCCGCCGGAAGTAAACAAATTGCCAATGTGCAAACCGAGGGGCAAAAACAAATTGAGCGGGCGGAAGCTCAGGCAAATCAGGCGAGATATTACGCTGAATCCGCCGCTCCGGCACCTCTTGGCTCTCGGTTATCTGTTCCCGCCAATAAGAAAGTTCCGGACGGATACGAACCTGTTTGGTTCAAAAATACCATTACCAGGGCCAGATACCCTGATTTTTTCACGCAACTGGTTGATACCGATTATTTGGTCTTTGTTGATGAAGACACGTATGACAACCAAGTCAGCAACTATGGGATGTGCGCCAGTTATGTCAAAGTTGATAATGACACCGTTATTTTGCCTTTGCTTGCCAATTATGCCCGAAGCGGCACGCTTGATAATGTCGGTAATGTCTTAAACGACCAATTTCAGGGGCATTGGCACGAAATGGTTTACAGACAGGATTCAACATCTTCAGGTTATCGTGCGGATATTTTTGGTAATGATGGTTATACGGGCAATCCCTCAGCAACAAATGGAACAGACGAATACATGCAATTACGCGGTTCTAGAACATCTGACTGGTTGTGCGCGGTTACTCCCATTACAGACAGTTCTAATGGCAATCCTCGTTTTGGCAATGAAACCCGCCCAAAATCTTATTATGAGCTGGTATATATAAAGTGTGCCGATATAAGCAGACCTCTGTCAGAAGAAGAAACGGCGGAAATGCGAAGTGGTTTAGCGAATAAGCTCAATACGGATATTTCCAATTTATCCGCAACCGCCATTCCCAAAATAATAAAATGGCTTTGTCCAGATTGGACTAGACGACAGGTGTTGTCCTTAAATACAGATGTTACAATTTCTCAAACGGGTTGGATTCTAATGAGAAACACCGTGTATAACAGCAATATCACAGGCACGATCAACGGATATACCGTTTTTAGGCAATATGGCTCATACGGAAACTGGGAAGAATATAACAGTTTGTCTTTTCTTGTGAATATCGGTGATGTTGTCAAATTAACGGGGGGAGAATTGACTTTTATGCCGTGTAAAGGAAGCTAAAATGCCCAATGATGTTTTACAAGAGGCGATTATTGAGGCGTATGCTTCTAGCCCTAGCGATGTTTTTATTTATCATACTTTGGAGATAAAACATCCGGATTTTATGGATGATAACGGAAATCCAACCACAATTCGATTGGTTCAGGGCTTTCATAATATCACGGCAAAATTAGAAACCGGCGAAAATGTTGAGTTTTTAGCGATGTGTTTTGATTTGGAGTTGCCACCGGTTGATACATCCGCCGTTCCGGAAATATCAATCGAGATTGATAATGTCAGCCGTGAGATTATCAAGCATTTAGACAACGCCGCTTCCTCGCAACACAAAACCGAGCTTATTTACCGGCCGTATCTGTCAACGGATTTGGAAACGCCGCAAATGATACCACCGGTCAGTTTGACCGTTACGGAAGTCAGTGGCGATGTTTACAAAATCACGGCTAAAGCCAGAATGACCGACATCGGAAACAAAACATTTCCAAATGAAACTTATCGGTTGTCAAAATTTATGGGGTTAGTGAGTTAAAATGATGCATTGGGCGGTAAAATATATCGGAAAGCCGTGGATTAACGGCGAATACGATTGTTGGGGATTGGTTCGAGAAATTTATAAAAATGAGCTGCAGATAGAACTATCGCCGATTGTAACAGACGCGACAAGCCTGAGAGATGTTTTATCTGAGTTCAGAAAGTCGTCTAATTATAAGCACTTACAAGAAACTTCTGATTTTAAGGATAAAAACATTGTTATTTTAACACAGAACAAATATCCTTGTCATGTTGGTGTTTATTGCGATGCTGACGGTGGTGGCGTCTTGCATAATATGCAGGGTGTTGGCGTGGTGTTTCAAAAATTGCCGGAACTTAAAATGAACGGCTGGCAGATTATGGAGATTTTAGAGTATGAGTGATATTATTTTATGGAGATATTTAACATTTGAGCAATTGGAAGATATATTAGATACATCTACACTATTTTTTACACATAGAGACAAAATTCCTGAATATGAAGAAGGAAAAATACCAGATAATAGCGCGGAGCAATATAGAGATTGGTCTGAACAGTGCTATGCTGGTGTAAAGAATATGTATTCCTTGATGGGAGTGAAAACTATAGCTTCAACATATAATTCAGAAAATATTGTTCAAGGAGAATTAAAAAAGACGAAAGATTTTATAAATAATACATATTTTGTGTGTTTCCGAAAGGATAAAAATTTTTCCCAAACAGCAAAAGAGCATTTAAATAAACATTTAGCTATAAAAATATCATATTCTAAATTATCAACGTATTGGAAAAATATCGGCTTATATACAATTAGTTCTGATATATATTACACTCAAAATAGAAATAATATAAATGCATTAAAGCGTTTGAATCTACTTTTAAACATTCCTAATAGTTGGGAGGATGAACAAGAATTTAGAATTTTGTTACCATTATATGAAAGTAGTGAAACATTTTTATATAAAAATCATCTAGAAGATTTAAAAAGAAGCGGAATTTCGCCACAGGATGATGAAGATAAAGATTTATATATATCTAAAAAAGAATACGATTTATTTCGAAGACTTCAGTCTGAAATAATTGAAGACGAAAACAATCATGGAGTTAAAGCTCCGTTTGACACAAGTATAATTGAGGAAATATACATTCCTATTGATAAATATGATGAGTATTCTAAAAAATATCCTGAATTTACAAATAAATTGCGAATAATAGATGCAAATAGTTAAAATACAAAATCCTTTCAACCTCGCGCAAAGCGAGGTTTTTTATTGTCTAAAACAGATGAACGTGGCAGAAATCGCCGCTGAATATAACGTTAGTCCGCAAAATCTGCCATTTATCTGTTTTCTGAACGGCGAGCCATTGTTACGGCGATATTGGAACATCTGTCCCAAAATGACAGACCACCTTGCTTTTCTTTGTTTGCCGCAAGGCGGTGGTGGCGGTGGGTCTAATCCTCTCAAGGTCGTGTTGTCTGTAGCCGTTATGGTGGCCGCGTATTACACCGGCGGAATTGCCGCCGGTGCTTATGGAACTTTGGCTGGAGCAACAGCGGCAACCGCTGTCAGTGTTGGTGGCTCAATGTTGGTTAACGCGGTTATTCCCTCGCCATCCAGCAGCTTGAGTTCGTCTTACGCTTCGTCATCTATGGAAACAAGCCCGACTTATTCTTTAAATGCACGCGGTAACCAAGCCAAACTCGGCGGTGTCATTCCGGTTTTATATGGTCGGCATATTATTTACCCTGATTTTGCCGCTAAACCTTATACCGAATATAAAAATAACGAGCAATATCTACACCAGCTCCATGTCTTGACTCAAGGTTATTGTGAAGTGGAGCAACTTCGCATTGATGATACGCCAATCAGTAGTTTTGCAGAGGTGGAATATGAAATTGTTGAACCTAACCAAGAGGTTACGCTTTTTAATCCGAATGTTGTTATGGCGGCAGAAATTGCAGGCCAAGAACTAATGAAAGATGAATATATCGGCGGTTTCATAGTTAATCCTGAAGATACAAAAATTGATAAAATCGGCGTTGATATAGTGATGAGCGCTGGTTTGTATTATGCCAATGACAGCGGTGGACTTTCTTCTAAAACCATTCAATGGAAAGTGGAAGCCAGAACTGTTGATGATTCGGGTAATCCGTTGGGAGACTGGTTTGTGCTTGGCTCGGAGACTTATTCGGCGGCACAAAACAAGCCAATTCGCCTTACATATAATTATAGTGTCGCGATGGGGCGTTATGAAGTCCGAGCTACTCGCCTTGATACTAAAGATACCAGCGCCCGCGCAGCTCACGCTATCTATTGGGAAAGTCTCAAAGGCTATATGGAAAAGCCCACAACCTTTGGCGAAATGACGCTTTTAGCAATCAAAATGCGGGCAACCAACAATTTGTCATCTAATTCCAGCCGAAAAATCAATGCCATTATTACTCGCAAGGTTAAGAAATGGAACAACGAAACCGGTTGGAGCGAGCCGATTGCCTGTCGTTCCATAGCTTGGAGCATTGCCGACATCTTAAAAGCCCAATATGGAGGCAAACTGCCGGATGAACGCATACATTTGGCAGAATTGGAACAGTTGGACAAGGTTTGGGAAAGTCGCGGAGATTATTTTGACGGAATTTTTGATAGCGCGACCACAATTTGGGAGGCCATATCAAAAGTTGCGCGGTGTGGCAGAGCTTTGCCTATTTTGCAATCCGGGATGGTACGGATTATCCGTGATGAGCCGAAAACCATACCTACCGCAATGTTTACACCGAGAAACATTATTAAAGACAGCTTTTCAATAGAATATGTCATGCCATCAGAAGATACGGCGGATAGTGTAAAAGTGCAATATTTCTCAAATAAATACTGGAAATATGACGATGTCGTAACCAAACTTCCTGACAGCACCGAAGAAAATCCCGCTAATGTGGATTTGTTCGGTTGCACAGATAAAGCTCACGCTGAACGAGAAGGCTATTATATGTGCGCCTGCAACCGTTATCGGCGAAAATACATCACATTCAGCACAGAACTTGAGGGGCTGATACCGACATACGGCGATTTAATCAGCATAACTCACGATATGTGCGAATGGGGACAAGGCGGCGAAGTGTTGTCAATCTCCGGCAATATGCTGAAGCTCTCGGAAAGCCTGATTTGGAAACCAGACGAAGAGCATTTTATCAGTTTTAGGTTGCTTGATGGTTCTATGAGCGATGTTTATCAAGTTGTCCGAGGTGCGGTGGATAGCGAGGCCGTTCTACAAACAACGCCGGATTTTGAAATTTACACCGGCACAGCCAGAGAGCGAACGCATTTTGCTTTTGGCACAAAGGGCAAAATGTCCATGATGGCAAAAGTCATCGGAGTACGCCCACGTGGCGATACCGTGGAAATATCTTGTGTTAATGAAAGTGAGGAGGTTTACAAAACATAATGGATTGGTTGCAGTTTTTACAGATAGTCTGCGTTCCGGCTTTCGTTTGGCTGGTTTATAAGTTTGGCGAAATACGCAAGGAACTCAGCGATTTTAAAGTTCAGGTTGCTCGCGAATATGCGACACAGGTGCACATCAACCGGCTTGAACTCAAAATTGATGATTTAAGGGAGATGATATGGGAGATACACAATGAATCAACGACCAAGAGGCATAAGAAACAATAATCCCGGAAATATCCGGCACGGTGCAAATTGGCATGGCTTAAACCTAGATGGCAGGAAAATAGATCCTGCCTTTTGCGTTTTTACAGATTCGATTTACGGCATCCGAGCATTGGCAAAGGTTCTTGTCAATTATAAGAAAATTCACGGTTTAAACACGGTTCGACAGATTATCAGCCGTTACGCACCACCGAATGAAAACCAGACCACCGCCTATATCCAGTCAGTTGCCAAACAACTCGGTGTTTATCCGGACACAATAATAGATATTGAGGAGCGTGGCGTGCTGACTGTGTTTATTAAAGCCGTCATCCGGATGGAAAACGGCATTCAGCCCTATTCCGATGAAACAATCCAGCAAGGAATAAATTCGATTTATTAACTCGCCTGAACAGGGCTTTTTTTTTATGAAAGGAAAAAATATGCTTAAACTTATTGAAGTCTTAAAACTCAACCAACCTTCTACATGGCGCGGTTTAATCAGCCTGCTGTCCGGCCTTGGTGTGGCAATCAGTCCCGAACTGGTGGAACATATTGTCGCGCTGGCGGTTTCCGCATTTGGTATTGTGGAAATTGTCCGAAGTGAAAAAACAGGCAAATAAAGCAATCCCCTGTGTCGAATCGGCACAGGGGAGATTTTTGAGGTTGATAAGATGAAATATTTAGGATGGTTTAGTTGTGGTGTCACTTCCGCTGTGGCTTGTAAATTGGCCATTGAAAAATTTGGCGATGATGTGGAGCTCTGGTATATTGAAACCGGCGCCGCTCATCCCGACAACATAAGATTTATTAAAGATTGTGAAAAATGGTACGGGCGAAAAATACAAACGGCCAGAAGTGAAAAATACGCGTCTCCATTGGATGTGGCTTCCAAGCAAATATTTAACACGCCTTACGGTGCGCCATGCACATATGAGTTAAAAAAGAAAGTGCGGCAAAAAATTCAAAACACTTATGCGAATTTTACACACGTGTTTGGCTTTGAGTATACTCCCAAGGAAATTAACAGAGCGAAACGTTGGAGCGAGCAAAATACAAAAAATGTTGTGTTTCCGCTTATAGAAAACAAGCTAAACAAAAATGATTGCTTGCGGATTTTGCAAAAACAGAAAATTGATGTTCCGAAAATGTACACATTAGGTTATCACAACAATAATTGCATTGGCTGTTTTAAGGGTGGCGCTGGGTATTGGAATAAAATTCGGAAAGATTTTCCTGTTGTTTTCCAAAAAACGGCCGAAATAGAGCGTGCTCGCAAATCAACCTGCTTAAAATTTAACGGCAAGCCTCTCTATTTGGATGAATTATCCCCCACAGCGGGAAGACACAAAGATTTATTACTTCCAGAGTGCGGATTATTTTGTGAACTGGAATGGGTTTGACGATTATTTTATTAATTTTTTATAAAATATTTCATGTTTATTTAATAGCTAAAGAATTATATGTGGTTAGATATAGTTTTGGCTACTGAACATGCACAAATAATTGGAGAACTGATTAACAATTTTGCTACAGGGTGAATATGAATATTGAAATTGATGCAGATTATGCATACAATGCTTTGACAAGAATCAAATGGATTGACTAGAATAATATCATTTTTGAATAATTATGCGAAAATATGTAGAAGGATATACTGATGCTTGGGAACAGCGTAAGTTTCAAGATATGTTTTCATTTGAACGCCCAGATCCGTACATTGTAAAGAGTGATAAGTATTCAAATGAGTATACTATGCCAGTGCTAACAGCAAATAAGGCTTTTGTTCTAGGATACACTAAAGAAAATTCACCTTGCAAAAAAACTTCTTTGATTTTTGATGATTTTACATTGGAATGCAAATATGTTGATTTTCCTTATATGGTAAAGTCTTCTGCCATAAAAATATTGACAGTGAAAGATGAAAAAAAGGACAATCTTCGATTTTCTTTTGAAAGACTGAACACTACAAAAATAGAAATACTTGGACACGCACGTCATTATATTTCCGTTGTTCAACCGACAAAAACAAGAACTCCTAATATTTTGGAACAAAATAAAATTAGTGAGTTATTTTCCAACCTTGATAACCTTATCACTCTTCATCAGCGTAAGTTAGACAAATTAAGCAACGTCAAAAAGGCACTTTTAGAAAAAATGTTCCCGAAAAATGATTCAGATGTGCCTGAAATCCGTTTTAAGGGATTTACTGACGCTTGGGAACAGCGTAAGCTGGGAGATTTTGGTTCAGTTTGTATGAACAAAAGAATTTTCAAAAATCAAACATCTGAAAATGACGAAATTCCATTTTATAAAATCGGTACTTTCGGAGGAAAAGCTGATGCCTTTATTTCAAGATCATTATTTGAAGAGTATAAGTCAAAATATCCATATCCAGTTTGTGGAGACATATTAATTTCTGCATCTGGAAGTATAGGTAGAACTGTTGAATATCAAGGAGCTGAAGAGTATTTTCAAGATTCTAATATTGTATGGCTAAATCATCGCAATACTATACATAACCCTTTCTTAAAATATTTTTATGCTGTTGTAAAATGGAATGGAATTGAGGGCAGTACTATTAAAAGACTCTACAATGAAAATATCTTAAATACACAAATAACATTGCCGCAAAAACCAGAGCAACAGAAAATTGGAACGTTTTTCTCAAACCTTGATAACCTTATCACTCTTCATCAGCGTAAGTTGGAAAAATTGAAAAATATCAAAAAAGCCTGCTTAGAAAAGATGTTTGTATAGAATTTTTGAAAGGAAACTTAAAAAGATGGCATTTGCAGAAGAAAAAGATTTTGAAAAAGCTCTTATAGAGTTACTTTCAACAAAAGGTTGGGAAAAAGATGTATTAAGGTTCCCAACTGAAGAGGATCTTATACAAAATTGGGCCAATATTTTATTCGAAAACAATCGTGAAAAGGATCGTTTGAACGATTACAGGCTAACTTGTACAGAAATGCAACAACTTATCGAGCAAATAATTGCTTTGAAAACACCGTTTAAGCTGAATGAATTCATTAATGGTAAAACGGTATCCATTGTTAGAGATAACCCTGATGATAAATTACATTTTGGTAAGGAAGTCAGCCTCAAAATATATGACCGTATGGAAATTGCCGCCGGGCAGAGCCGCTATCAAATAGTACAACAGCCTGTATTTAAGAGCAAATCTGCTGTTCTGAATGACCGCCGCGGCGATTTAATGCTTCTTATCAATGGTATGCCAGTTATTCATATTGAGCTTAAACGTACCGGTATCCCTGTAAGTCAGGCATGCTACCAAATAGAAAAGTATTCTCACGAGGGATTGTTTACTGGTATATTTGGTCTCATTCAAATTTTTGTTGCCATGAACCCGGAAGAAACTGTTTATTTTGCAAATCCCGGCAGAGATGGAAAATTCAATAAAGACTTTTTCTTTCATTGGGCCAACGTGAACAATGAGCCGATAAATGACTGGAAAATTATCGGATCCTCATTACTTTCAATTCCAATGGCCCATCAGTTAATTGGTTTTTATACCATCGCTGATGATACAGATGGCATTCTTAAAGTTATGAGAAGCTATCAGTATTATGCCGCCGCCGCAATATCGGATAAAGTATCGAAAACAGACTGGACACAGCCTAATCTTTTAGGCGGATATATTTGGCATACAACCGGATCCGGCAAAACGATGACCAGTTTCAAATCGGCGCAACTTATTGCAGATTCTAAAGATGCAGATAAAGTCGTATTTTTGGTCGACCGTATAGAACTAGGAACACAATCACTCAATGCTTATCAAAATTTTGCAGACGCAAGGGTTACAGTTCAAGGAACAGAGGATACAGGCGTTTTAACGAGCAAATTAAAAAGTGATGATGTAGCAAATACTCTTATAGTTACTTCTATACAGAAAATGAGCAGAATTAAAGAAGATGGCGGTCTAAAGGCGTATGATATTCAAAAAATGAATTCCAAACGCATTGTATTTATCGTCGATGAGTGCCACCGCTCAACATTTGGTGACATGTTGATGACTATAAAAGACACGTTTCCACACGCAATATTTTTCGGATTTACCGGCACCCCAATTTTGGATGAGAACGAAAAAGATATGAATACGACAGCTACGGTATTCGGAAATGAATTACACCGTTACAGTATTGCCGATGGTATCAGAGATAAAAATGTGTTGGGTTTCGACCCATATAAAGTTTTGACATATGCTGATAAGGATCTAAGACAAGCCATTGCGCTTGAGAAAGCGAAAGCATCTTCCGTAGAAGATGCAATTGATAACCCTGAAAAATCCAAGATTTATTATAAGTTTATGCGATCTGTAGATATGGCCGGTTCTTTTTCAAATGAAGGTAAATATATCAAAGGTATAGAAGATTACATTCCGGTTAGTCAGTATAATTGCGAAAAACACAGAAAAGCCGTTGTTCAAGATATCCTAGAAAATTGGAAAACACTCAGTCACAACAGTAAATTCCACGCAATTTTAGCAACGAGTAGCATTATGGAAGCAATTCAGTATTACAGACTGTTTAAGCAAGAGAAAAGTTCTCTTAAAATCACAGCGCTTTTTGATGCCAGCGATGCAGGAAAAAATGAGAAAAATACCATATTTAAGGAAGATGGTATGGCTGAAATTATTACAGACTATAATAAAATGTATGAGAGGGATTTTTCTATTAAAACCCACGATAAATTTAAGAAAGATATAGCTTTAAGACTGGCACATAAAGATTCGTATTTGACTATTGATCGTACTCCAAAAGAACAAATTAATTTATTAATTGTGGTAAACCAAATGTTGACGGGATTTGATTCTAAATGGCTTAACACTCTGTATTTAGATAAGTGCATTGAGTATGAAAATATTATTCAAGCATTTTCTAGAACAAACAGACTGTTTGGCCCAGACAAGCCTTTTGGTACTATTCGGTATTACCGTTATCCGCACACGATGGAACGAAATATTGAAGAGGCCGTTAAAACGTATTCAGGGAATAAACCTTTTGGCTTATTTGTTGAGCGTTTGCCTCATAATCTTGAAAAAATAAATTATTTTTATAAAGAAATTTGCGATCTTTTTGAAAATGCCAAAATTGAGAATTTTGAAAAACTACCTAACGATGTTAACGAAAAAGCACAGTTTGCAAAACTTTTCAAAGAATTAAACGATTATCTTGAGGCCGCTAAAATTCAGGGATTTAGATGGAAAGAGCTTCATTACGAGTTTGGGCAAGGAACAGGCAAACCTAGATTAACAATTGACGTTCTGCTTAACGAAACAACATATAAAATCTTGGCTCTGCGTTATAAAGAACTTCAAGGTGGCGGCGGAAACGGTGGTGGAACAGACCTGCCATATGATATTGCTACCCATCTGATAGAAATTGATACAGATGTTATTGATGCCGATTATATGAATTCAAGGTTTGAAAAATATCTTAAAGTAATTGAACAACCTAACGTTGACAAAACTGAGCAGGAAAATACTTTAAATGAATTGCATAAATCGTTTGCTATGCTATCTCAGGAAGAACAAAAGTTTGCAAATATTTTCTTACATGATGTACAACGCGGCGATATCGTTATGGAGAAAGGAAAATCATTCAGAGACTATGTAACAGAGTACATTGCCACCGCGAAGAATGACCAAATTTCAAAAGTAGCAAGAGCATTAGGCCTTGATGCAACCCAATTAAGGAACATCATGGAATCAGATGTATCCGAAACAAATTTGAACGAATTTGGTCGTTTTGATGAACTAATCAGATCCGTTGATAAAGCTAAGGCAAAAGAATATTTTGAAGCCATTGAAAAAACAAAAATCCCATTACCCAAAATTAACATTAAAGTGCATAAATTATTGAGGGATTTTATATTAAGTGGTGGTACGGATATTACGGAAGCCTAGCAAAATCTGCATATTGTTACAAAAAGCCAAGATTTCTTGGCTTTTTTTGTGCTATTTTATCACTAACTCTTGGGAACAGCGTAAGTTAAGTGAAATTGCTTCTTATCTGCCATCTAACCTATCTGCAAGCAATACAGATATCAATGGACGATTTGATTTATATGATGCAAATGGAGTTATAGGTAAAACCAATGCTATGCCACAAAAAGAATCCTACATAACTATTATCAAAGATGGATCTGGCGTTGGAAGAGTGAGAATGTTACCTCCTCAAACATGTTATATAGGTACAATGGGCGGTATTTTTAGTAAAGCAACAAATAATATAGATTTTATTTTTCACACTCTAAGTAATTTTGATTTTTCTACTCATATCATCGGCGCAACAATACCGCATGTGTATTTTAGTGATTATGGAAACGATGAAATTGGCGTTCCTTATGAAACCGAACAGAAGATGATTGGCAAATTTTTCTCGAACCTTGATAACCTTATCACTCTTCATCAGCGTAAGCAAATTAACTTTTTTAAGGAGAAACTAAAATGTTAGATAAAATTAAAAAAAATGACTTGTTTTGTGATTATTATCTGCAATGGATAAATATTTACAAAAAAAATTCAATTAGAAAAATTACAATGGATAAGTATTTGATGAGTCATAAGTGGCTAGAAAAGCTTGTCCCAAATCTAAAAATACACAAACTTACGAGAATTGCATATCAGCAACTGATTAACGATTATGCAATATATCATGAAAGACAAACAACAATGGATTTTCATCATCAATTAAAAGGCGCAATACTTGATGCGGTTGATGAGGGATTAATTGACCGTGATCCCACACGAAAAGTCATTATAAAAGGAAAAACGCCTAAAAACAAAAAGCCAAAATATTTAAGCCAATTTGAACTACATACATTGCTTAGTAATTTAGATTTAGGACAGGAGCTTAACTGGGATTGGTTTATTTTGTTGGTTGCCAAAACAGGAATACGCTTTTCAGAAGCCCTAGCACTTACCCCACGTGATTTTGACTTTACCCATCAACAGTTATCAATTACCAAAACTTGGAACTATAAAAGTACTGGGGGCTTCATGCCGACAAAAAACAAATCATCTGCACGGAAAATTCAGATTGATTGGCAAACAGTTGTCCAATTTTCGGAATTATTGAAAGGTCTACCAGAGGATCAAACAATTTTTACAACTAAAAAGTTGTATAATTCAACAGTTAATAATATTCTTAGTAGGAGGTGCTCTAGCCTAAAAATACCTACAATTACAATACATGGCTTGAGACACACTCATGCATCGCTGCTTTTGTTTGCTGGCGTATCTATAGCAAGTGTTGCTCGTAGGCTGGGACATGCAAGTATGACAACAACGCAAAAAACTTATCTGCATATCATCCATGAATTGGAAAATAAAGATGTGGATATTGTTATGCGTTCACTTTCTGGTCTTATTTAAGAACTAATCTTACGCTGATGAAGAGTAATAAGGTTATCAAGGTTCGAAAAAAATGTGCCGATTTTTTGTTGTTCTATTTTTTTAGGTCTGATTACTGGAAAATCAACTAAGATATTTTGGTTCAGATGTTTGATTGTACCGCCTGTCGCTTTTTGGGATACATAAGACATTAAAAAAGGTGCTTTAAGATATTGAAAAAGGTATTTTCTATCAGTGTCTTCTGTTAATAGTTCTACATTAAAAACCCCTGCATTTAATGTTGCAGGTTTCTGTAAATTACTTACATATGCGACCTTTCCGAGTGTTCCATCTTTTGTTATCAGAATACTTCCATTTTTTACTTGAATATTTTTATCTTGTTCATATCGCTCTTTGGCAACATAGTGGCAATTTTTTAAATCAATTTTTCCGTCATCAAAATCTGTTCCTGTTATCAGATAGTAATCTCCAGAATCTAAGAATTCAGATTTTCTTAAATTTTGCCAACCTATACGAGCATGCATCGTTGCAATTTTTGATAACTTACGCTGTTCCCAAGCGTCAGCAAATCCTTTAAATCTCAGCTGTGGTTTTAATGATTTTTCGTCCATTTATGCACCTTTCAACAACGATTTTAATTCGTCGAGACCTTTCATGTCATAATCATTACCCGTCAGCTCATCAATCATTGAGGATAATTCCGTTTCGGTCTTTTCAATGTCATTTTCAACATCCGAGAAGGTTATTGCGTATTTCTCGGATAATTGTTTGACCTTTGCGGCGAGCTCATTGATGATGTTATCCGGAAGCTTATTTAGAGCGGTGGTCAAAGGAGCTATCCATTTTTCTTTCAATAATTCCAAAACCTGTTGATCACTCAAGCCCTCTATCGTTTCTTTTGTTTTCATCTGAAGATCTGCTGTTTCTTTTTTAATTTTAGCTTTCAGATCTTTTTCTTCAGCCAACAAGTCAGCCACCTTGATTATTTTCGCTTCGTAGCTTTCTTCATCAAGTTTAATGCCTTTGTTTTCGGCCTTTATCTGTTTGACGGCCTTATTCACTTCGGCATTTACAAAGGCTGTTTTATCTTCGTTTACTGTGTCTGCTTCTTTTTCTTCCTCAGAGAGGGAATCGAGAATTTCCTCATACATAGAAGCGATTTCGGCGACACGATTTTCTTTTGCTTTTAAGGAATCATTCTGATCCTTTAATATAGTCGCCTGAATTAATTCAAAAGGAATAACATGGCCAAGCCAACCTTCCTGAATTTCTTGTTCCTTACCATCTTTCTTTTTAATTACCATGTTTGGGTCAACCTTTTTAGTGGCTGAAAAACCTTCTGTTTGAATAACTTCAAGGTCGATGGCAATTTTAGACCATTCATCATCCAGTATTTGATAGGCATTATATTTATCAACCAACGGAATGGAATCCAACTTTTCAAAAATGTAGTTGCTTAATACATTCTCTTCTTTTGGAATATTTAACTCCGTCATTTTATCAATAAGTTCGGACTTTAGAACAGTCGGAAACTCTGCGAATGCTTTTGCAAAATGCTCTTTATAACCCTTAATAGTTGCATGCTCGGTTATTGCATTTTTTATATTTTCGGATTTTGAGCTGTAATAACCGTTTGCGTTGATTGAAAAAAGAGCTTCTTTTAAGCCCGGGAATGCGGCCCAATATTCGGATAGGTTATTAATTTCATTAGCAGGAATTCCACCAAACATTGAGGCATAAATATCCCAAGTTTCGCCCGCCTCAGAAGAATCAACATAGCGAGGAATATTTAAGTTATACTCATTCTCGCGAATTTCTTCCCTCGATACAACTCTTGAATACTTTGTGGTTGTTCTACGGTTAACAACTGTATCAACCATCCGCTTGATATCTGATGCTCTGAGCTTGTTGTTTTTACCAACTTTTATAAATCCTTTTGATGCATCAACAATCAAAACGTCTGTGTTTTCACGTTTTTGGCGCAAAACCATGATGATTGTTGGAATACCAGTTCCAAAGAAAATGTTTGCCGGCAATCCGATAATTGCATCAATTTTATTCTTCTCAATTAAATTTTTACGAATTTCGCCTTCATCGCCGCCGCGGAATAATACGCCATGAGGCAAAACGATTGTCATAATTCCATCCGGCTTAATGTGGTAAAGGTCGTGCAAAAGGAATGCATAATCGGCTTTTCCTTTCGGAGCCAAGCCATAACCGGCGAAACGAGGATTATTCTCTTTGTTTGCGGGATCCCAGTTTTGTGAATATGGCGGATTTGAAACAACTGCATCAACATATAGCGGATTATACGTTCCAACCGGATCGTTTTCATCAAAGTATGGCCAGTCATCTTCCAATGTATCGCCGTTTCGAGCAACAATGTTATCAGGCAAAATACCACGCATAACTAAATTCATTCTTGTTAAGTTGTAAGTATTTTGTTTTAATTCCTGGGCAAAGTATTTGATGTTGTTTTCATCTGCTATATGTTTCGCAACAGAGCGGCCGATGTTAATCAGCAACGAACCTGATCCACTTGTCGGGTCATAAATTTGGATTTCTCTTTTATCTTTTAGGTGATTAGCAACAATTTCTGACATGAATAGCGAAACTTCATGCGGGGTATAGAACTCTCCGGCTTTTTTACCAGCGTTGGCGGCAAACATGCTGATTAAGTATTCATAAATGAAGCCAAGAACATCATAATCTTGCTTTCCGTCCATCGGAATATCTTTAATCAATTGCAATAAACCACTAATAGCTTTTGTTTGTGCGCCGGAGCTATCGCCAAGCTTGCTAAGACCTGTTTGAAGTGTATAAAAAATCCCTTCGAAAACCTTTTTGTGCGTTGGATTAATCAAGCGGCTAAACGCAGATAAGGCATCACGAACATTAGCAACATCAAAACTAGATCCCATCTTAAGCCAAGTAGAGAACAGATCATTGTAGGCGATAAAATATCCGATGTTTTGTTGAACATACTTTACAGTCTCAGGATCATCCTCGGTTACAGTTAACAGATCCTCATCTGAGAAATCATTTTCTTTGAGAAATTTTAATTCCTTGTCGGATAAGTACTTATAAAAAATAAAGCCGAGAATATAGTCTTTATATTCGTTTGCTTCAATTTTAGACCGCATTTTATTTGCGGATTCCCAAATTTTTGTTGCTAATTGCTGTTTGTTCATAAAATGCTCCATTAAAATACTATTAGAAGTAATTTAAAGGAGAAATCCTTAAATTATCGTCAATAATTATTTTTTTTAATTGTATTTCAAAGGTTAGTTTTTTTTTATAAAGTCAGAATTTCTTGCAAACATCATCAATATTATTTCCATTTTTATATTATGGTTGATATGCTTAGTAAAATTTGGAAGTTTTTATTCGTGGGAGATTTATTATGCGTTATGAAATTATAGACAGCTTCGATCCTGTAGTGCTGGCGGAAAAAATAAACAAGATGCTGGTCAAGGGATGGAAACCTTTAGGCGGTTTGGCTATTCGTTACGATGGGATTGAAACCTGTTTTTATCAGGCAATGATAAAAGATAATGTTGTCAATATAGAGCACAAAGATAAAACAAAGGACGAAAGTAAAAATAGCAAAATTGTTTGTCCTTATTGTCAGAGTACGAGTATAGCTGAAATTATGTATGGAGAACCTGCGTTTGATGATGAGCTTGAAGAAGCTCTACAGAATGGTGAAATTTATTTGGGCGGATGTTGTTACTATCCTGATTCCCCAGAATACCATTGTAATAAATGTGGTAAAAATTTTCCTGAAAGTCCCCACGATCCTGATTGGGGCGTTGAATTTGATACGGATGATGAGAATGAAGATGATTAAGTGCTTGGAAGTTGGAATAATGCAATATGATTAAAGTTTTGTTTGTATGTCTGGGAAATATATGTCGGTCGCCGATGGCGCAGTTTGTGTTTAAGCAGATGGTTGCCGAAAAGGGTTGGATAGATCGGTTCGAGATTGATTCTGCGGCGACGGAAGGTTACAATGAGATGTGTCATGCAGGTATTCATTATGGCACGCGAGAGATATTGAGTGACATGAATATTCCGTTTGAAGAACATTATTCCCGGCGTATCCGTCGGACTGATTATGAATATTTTGATTATATTTTAGCGATGGACGATAGTAATATTGAGGATATTCAGGCTATTGTCGGGACAGATACAGAGCACAAAATTCATCGCTTGTTGGATTTTACCAAAAGTCCGCGCAATATTCGCGACCCTTGGTATACCGGCAATTTTGACGAGACCTATTGGGATATTTATGAGGGGTGCCAGGCATTTCTCGAGTACCTGAATGAGATAAGGGATTAAGTATTATGTCTCAAGATAAAAAATCCGAAGAACGGGAATATTTACAATATTTTTTATCTTCAGATGAAGGTAAAAAATGGTATCTACAAAACAAAATAGTGTCTTGTCTAGATGGCGAATCACCTGATTTTGTTTTTATTACAGAAGATAATCATAAAATTGGTCTGGAAGTAACTAAATTTATTGTTAAAAGTCGTCATGGGAGAGCTCTTCAACACTTGATGTCTATCGGAAATCAAGTGTGCAAATATGCTCAGAAGAAGTATGGGGTAAATATTTCGATTCTGATTGATCAATGGAATCGGCGAGCCTGTCAAGCACGAACTTATAAAGAAATGCTGGAAGCAGCTTATAATCCAGGCTTTTGGGACATTTATAATAAACAAGCTATAAAATCGGGAATAGAACAAATTGTTGACAGGAATATAGAAAAGTTAAAGCAGTGGCCATGTTTTGTTAAAGAAAGTATTTTTGTACAAGATGAATATTTCAATATTTCTATCAGTGGTTTCGAAAATATGGATGGTAAATTCAATTGTCAGGTTAACAATGAATGTTTCAGTAAAGAGAATCCGTTTGATGAACTTCAGGAAAAAATCGATAGAAAGAATGATAAAATCAACAATTATTTGAAAAAATGCGATAAATGTTTTCTTCTGATATATCTTCCGGATGTTTCCATGGGGAACTATTGCCATTTTACAGATGAGCTAAATAATCATAAATTTCATTTAAATTTCGAGGATGTATATCTTTGTAAATGGAACACAATATTTACAAATGATAATTTTGTAAAAAGATTACAATAAATACCAAACTTATTTAAGGAACTAAATTTAATTTTTTAATGCTTTTTCAAGGGTATATTCAAGTCCGGCATTTTTTATTTCGTCTGCATAGATAACATTTCTTATGTATTTCAAATCACATAGAATAATGTCGTCAGATTTATCATTGTAAAAATTTGGTTCATAAATAATGTAACGCCCGGTAAATTTGGAGAGAAAATTTAAAATATTTTTATACTTATTAATATATTGAGCAATCAAAACAATTGCTTTTTCTCTTTCATAGTTTTTAATCGTATCCGTTACCTCTTTTGCGGCAATTTGCACCTTAGCTATACGATGAGCATTTTTAAGTATTTCATGTATGGCCGTGTAAATATCATCTGTTTTTTTATTTTCCAAATTAATGTCAATCTGATTATTTTCTGTCATTTATGTACTATCCTTTTATTTTACTCTAATAGCTTTAATGTATAATATATTTTGCTTTATCTCAAGTTTTTTGAAATCTATAATTAAAATGAAACCGGAGTTTTTGAAATACAAATAAATAGGCTTGCGGGCTGAAATTGCTTATAATTTCTCTTGTTAACTTGATTTTTACTGTCTGTTTGATTATACTTAATCAGTTGTTGTCGGAGGTATTATGGAACATTTTGAAGAGTATAAAAAGCAGGGTGAGCCGGAAAAATCACAAAAAGCTGAAAACTGGGGGATTGCCATTGGTTTGCAGCAGGTTGATAATCTGACCCCGTCCAAATACCTGATTGAAGTTGCAAAAGACAATATTGAGGGAAAGATTTCCATTGATGAGGCTGGCGAGCAAGTCAGTCAGTATTACAAACAAAATCCGGCAAAAAACCTCAAAGAGCATAATGAAAAAGAGGCTGATGAAGTTTCGGCACGGATTGCAAAACTTTTAAGCACGCATACTTTTTCTTTTAGCCCGGCAGAGTTGATTTCCATTCATAAAGTTTTGTTCAGCGGAATTTTTGATGATGGCATTGCCGGCAAAATACGCACATACGATATTACTAAAAAAGAGCCGATATTAAACGGTGATACGGTTGTTTATGGTCGGGCTGACAGTATTATGGAAACGCTTGATTATGATTTCGGGCAGGAAAAGAAGTTTAATTATAAAGGCCTGTCAAAACGTGAAAAAGTGGAACAGTTGGCTAAGTTTACTTCAGGAATATGGCAAATTCATCCGTTTGGTGAGGGAAATACCCGAACAACCGCGGTTTTCATTATCAAATATCTTTATACTTTAGGTTTTGCAACTAATAACGATTTGTTTGAGCAAAATTCTAAGTATTTCCGAAACGCTTTGGTTCGTGCGAACTATCAAAATTTAAATCAAGATATTTATTATACAATGGAATATCTCAATAAGTTTTTCGGAAATCTGTTGTTGGGCGAAAAAAATCTGCTTGATAATCGTGAAATGCAGATAAAAACCATCTCCGAAACAAATGATGCGTTAAAAAGTAAGGAGAAAAGTAAGGAGAAAAGTAAGGAGAAAATTTTGCAGATTATTGCAAATAATCCTTATGTTACCACCAGAGAATTATCAGAGCTAGTCGGTTTAAGTATTGCCGGTATAGAAAAAAATATGCGCCAGATGAAAGAAAAAGGGATTATTCGCCGTGTCGGGCCGGACAAAGGTGGTCATTGGGAAGTTTTAGAGGTCTGAGTTGGCGGATTTTTGGTAAAGGTTTGATATTTTTAAATATTATGTAAAATCAATGCGTTATTTTGTATATTTTTCCTCATATTTATCCTTTTGCACAACCATTAAAAAAGCCAGTCTTTATGACTGGCTTTTTTTGTTTTTGAAATCTGTGGTCAGATTTTTGTTTGGGGATGTCTGTTTTCCTGTGAGCAGCGGGTGTGCGGAGAAATGCCGGAATTGGAACTGTTTGAACAAAGCAAAAATTAATTTTATTTTTGCAGAAGGTATAAAGTCAGGGAGTTTTTGTTTTGTTCAAAACTTTCTGACTTATTTGGGATTCAGAGGATTTTATCAGAAAACAATCAGGCTTTGGGTGATAAATGTTTGACAAGGGGAAATATAATTCCTATGCTTTACCTGAAAAAATTTAATTAGCACTTATTATGGAAAATAGATTTGTAAAATGCGCCAATTATATAAACTATACTTGGCAGCATAAAAAGGCTTTTTTGCGAGTGGAGATGCAATGTCGAGGTTTTAATTCTCTCAGGGGATATTTGCACGACGTTGACAAGTTATTTCGCTACTTGGCTTTTTTGTGGGGGCGAGAAGACTGGCAGATTCAGAAGGCTCATCGAGAGACTTCCAGTCATCATGCCGAGTACAAGAGGCATCCGCATACCGAGGAGGATTATATGCTGATGGTGATTGACTGGGAATGTGCGCCGCTGACCAAACCGGACAAGCCTTTGCTGGCTTTTGCGACGATGCTGAAATGGTATCCGCAGTTGGAAGCTCGGGTGATGCCGTATATTTTAAAATTTAACCTCTTTGATGAAGTTGCCATCAATCAGGCAGTGGAATATCAGTTGTGCAGTCGTGATGAAGCAAAGCAAATCGCCCGTCGATACGGCTGGTGCGGATAAGGCAGGTTAGAAACGAGATTCTCAAAGCAATGCTTTGGCGGTCTCGTTTTTTTATGGTATTTTCAGCTTGACTTTTGTTTTATTTAGGATATAATTCCTATTGTCAAGGGCGGTACTGTATCAGAATCTTTCGTATGTTACGAAAGATTTTTTGTTTTTTTAGAAAAAGGAAAAGCGAATGGAGAATAGAATACAATACCGGGGAAACGGCGAAGTGACGGAGTTTTTCTATAACTTCGTCATTTTTGCCGCGAGTGATATGGAAGTTTATTTGGATGAGGCGCTTCAGGTTTCCGGTTATGAAGTTGTCGGTGCCGGTGACAAGGAAGGCGGGAAGGTCGTTTTTGAAAAAGCGCCGGCGTCAGGGGTATTGGTAACTTTGTCCCGAAAACTGGAAATCAGCCGCCGCAGCGATTTTCAGGAAGGCGGGGTTTTGCGTTCAAAAATACTTAACTATGAATTTGATTATATTGTGGCCTGTTTGCAACAAATCAGTGCGGCGATTGATCGGACGATGATTTTGCCAGCTTATGCCGAAGACGTTAACTTGAAACTGCCCAGCCCGTCGCGTGGAAAAGCCATTTTGTGGAATGAAGACGCCAGCGGCTTGTGTAACTCCGATGTTGACATTAATAATCTGGATGCGGCTTTAACTGAAGCCGTAGCGACAACAACGGCTAATGCGGCCGCAACGGCAGAACAGTCGGCAATAGCAACGGCGCAGGCCGCCGTTGCAACGGAGAAAGCCGAAGAGGCGACACGGGCGGCGGAGGCAGCCGAAGAAGCTACTTTGCAAAAGCTGGATACCGATGTTGAAAATATTTCGGCAGAAGGCAAGAAAAATATCATCGTCTGGGGGATGCCGGATTATGACAAGGCGGTCGATAAGGTTCCCGAAGAACTTTATACGGCGCCCTGCAACGGTTATGTGTTTTTACACGCTCGGGGAAATCCGACGATAGAAAAGGAGCCTTATGGCATGTATCTTGAAGTCGGCAGCACGGAAAGCAATTTGCAAAAATTTTATGCCCGTTACGGAGCGATGCCGCAAAACGGAAATTTGGGCAGTTCGATTATGCTGCCGCTAACCAAAGACGACGTATATCGGTGTACCGGGCTGGGTTCGGCCCCAAGGTTTGTGTTTATTCCATGCAGAGGAGAAGCTTGAGATGTTTATAGAAGTGAAAGACGGACGTTTAATCGGTTGGGGAGAGTATCCCTTCAGCCGTACGGCGGTTGAGATTGATTGTCAGTATACAGGTAAATTTGCCAATGGATATGAAATTTCCGGTGGGCAGGTTAGGTACCCTGAACCGGAGTTGTCTTACCGCCAGAAGCGGGAGGCCGAGTATCCGTCTCTGGGAGATATGGTGGATGCCTTTTGTAAAGCTGCGCAGGGGGACGAGGGCGAGTTGTCCGCTTTAATGGAGCAGCGTGCGGCGGTAAAGTTAAAATATCCCAAGTAAATTCGAGGATACCCCCGGATGCTTCCGGGGGTATTTTTAATCCAAAAGTGCCGCAACCAGTTTTCGAACTTTATTTATCTGTTGTTGTTTCAAGGGCTGCAATATAGACATATCCAAGCTCGAAACCTGCCGTAAGACGGTATCGGCACCGACAGACTTAAAAAGATTGGCTCGCGGAGACGTTGAATATAATCTGGCTTTGTTTCCGTAAACGAGGGCTGCCAGGCAAGCGTGGACACGGTCTGTGTAAACGATGTCGGCATTTTTGTACAAGGCAAGGTAGTCGTACGGCATATCCGATATCAAGGTGTTTTCTTCTTTGAGAAAAAGGCGTTCTATCGGTCCCCAGGCGTTATGATGGGTACGGATGACGGTTTTGTCCTGATGATTCATTTCCGGTTTGTTATGCAGGTTTTTGGCGAGGTCAAAATTTTCAACGTCAAAAGGTGTAATCTGCAGGTGGGGAGGTGTGTATATTTCCGGAAGAAAAAAGGCACAATCTATGCCTTCTTCTATCAGCGGGCAGAAGGGCTGAAAGTTAACAAAGGTTTCATGGTCGCGGGCAAGGAGAGCAAATTTGTGAAGTTTTGCAAGGAACTCGTTGTTCATTTGGGTTTCGTCTGCGGTATATCGGTCCGGACCGGCACCTAAAAACAAAACGGGAATTTTTCTTTGAGCCAAATGCAGCAGGGTTTTACCGCTGGTTGCGATAAATTCTTTGGCTAGGCACATGCCGGGAACAACTACTAAATCAACGTCGGCCACTTGGGCGAGCTCTAGGCTGTTATGTATATAGTCAGGGGCTTTTTTGATTTTAGGATAACCAAAAAAATTCTTTTTGATGTGGTCCTGTCCGTGGCTGAACATCCAGTGTCCGGCACAGCCGGTGCGAAAGACGGCTGCATCAGGGAAAGCCTGGCGAATAATCGCTTCGGCGCCCAACCCGAGAAAGGCGTTGCCGATATTGTGAGGCCATAAGCCTACGTAGAGGGCAATGTTTAAGGGTGTTTTCATATTTGCTCCTTGGTTAAACGGTTGTTTTGAGAGATGATTTTATCAATAAAGTCACTTAACTGTTGTTTGAAACGGTCTTGCGAGTAAAGCCGAAGAGCTGTTTGCTGGCAGGCTTGTATTTGGGGCAGCAGTTTGGTGTGCGGCGTTTGTGCCAGTTTTTCAACGGTTTGTTTTATTTCCGAAACAGTGCAATTTTTCAGGATTGTTCCGCAGCCGGGCGGCAGCTCTATTCCGCAGTTATTGCTTAAGACAGGATAAAGGCCGCTTTTCATCAACATTGCGCAGGCCGGGGAAATGCCTTCGGCACAAGACAAAGCGATAAAACAAAAACATTGTTCCAGCAGGCTGCGGAATTCGGCGCTTTGGCAATCCATAAAACCGTGGCAGGTAATGTTGGGAAGTTCAAAAAGTTCGCGGTGATATAGTTTGAGAAAATCAGGCTCATTGTTCAGTCCGGCAGTGATGTGAAGGCGGCAGTGAGGCATGGAGGCGAATGCTTCCAAAACCAAATCGAGGCCTTTGTGAACGGCACCATGCCCAAAATGCCACAGAAAGCCGTTTCCGCTGCGGCATATTTGTTCTGCCGTTTTAATCAAAGGCGGATTGAGGGTGTTGGTTGTGACCAGCGTCAGTTGGCGGCGCCATTCTTTCGGATAAGTTTGTAACGTTTGACGGTTACCGATAAGCGCAGCAAAGTCGGCAACGGCAAAGGACTTGTCCATACAGTCGTCCGGACGCGAGCGGCGGGGCCGGCAGGTGTTGCCTTTTCTGCGGCTGCCGAGACATTCAATTCTTTTCCGTTCAGCCTGGTTGGCAAACGGTTGGTAGCTTTCTGAAAACAGGACGGCTTTTGTCGCTTTGGGCTGAAGCTTGGCAAAACGCTCAAGATTCCAGTAATTGTCAAAAATGATGTCGTAGCTGCGGCGAGGAATAAAGTCAGCGTCGCCGTTGGATACGACGTCGACGAGATATCCCTTGTCGAGAAACAGGCGGCAAATGGTATGACTGCTCCAGACGACCGCGTGCTGCCGGAGCTTTTGCGGATTGTCTGTGTATGGGATGTAACAAACCAGGACATATCCGCGGATTTTACCGCGGGGTATTAGTGTTCTTACCTGTTTGAAGCGTTTTTTACGTTTGGCTTTGAACAAGTTGCGTTTTTGGCGATTGAAAATGCAAAGGCCTGCGAGGCTCAGACTCAGGTTAAAGAGAAGTTTGCTGCGGCGTAAATATTCCAATAGTTTAATCATTGATTATCTTCCTGACGATAATGTCGGCAGATGTTTTCCAGGAAAACTGCCGTGCCCGGCGGAGAGATTGTTGCACAAGCCGTTGTCTCAGCTGCGGATTGTCAAATAAATCGGTAAACGCCTTAACCAGACTTTTCTCATTGCGGGGATCTATCATAATGCCGGCGTTACCAATCACTTCAGGCAACGATGACGTGTCGGAGGCGATGACCGGACAGCCGCATTGCATCGCTTCCAGCGGCGGAAGCCCGAACCCCTCGTAGAGACTGGGGTAAACGAAGCAAAAAGCGTCAGAGTAAAGAGCCGCCAAATCATCATCGTCAACATATCCGGTCAGAATGATGAACCGTTTGCAGTCTTTTAGATTTCCGATTTCCCGTTGCAAAAAGGGGACAAATGTTTTCCACGAGGCTCCGCCGAGTACAAAATATAAATTTTCGGTTTGGCGCAAAGCAGTAAATTCGGCAAACGCTTTAACGGCAAAGATAAGGTTTTTGCGGGGTTCTAAGGTACACAGGCTGAAAATATAGGAAGCGTTTTCAGGGATGTTGTATTTTCGTCTGATGTCGGAAAGCTTGTTTTGGTCGCGGCAGGGGAAAAATTTTTTTGAGGCCGCCAAAGGGACGATGTTGATACGGTCTTCTTGCAAGCCGGGCAGGGCATAAAGAAAATCTCGTTTGGTGTTTAGCGAGTTGGCAAAATAGTGCTGAGTATTGTTTATGGCAGACAGGAGTTTGGCAAACCAGCAGTTTCCGTTTTTCATTTGAGGATAAAATTCGGGAAAAAGCAGCGGAATCGTATCGTGCAGAAAAAGATAACGGCGGATGTGAGCGGCCTTGCAAATGATTTTCGGAGCCGGATGCATCGGTGAGAAGTAGGCGTGCCATTTTCGGAGTTCTTTGCTGCGGAAGAAGGAAAGCAACGGTCGTATTGCGAGGTTGAGTCCCGAAATCAGGAATGCCGGAATTTTCAGAAAGCGACGCAGGATTTTTCGGTGCGGACGGTGTTTGAGCTTTTTCATATATTGTTTGAGTGCGGCAACCGCAAAATCTGACGGAGTATAAATTTTGAGCAGGGGCAGCCGGGCTAACATCCGGTCGCTGCGCCGCAGAAAGGAAAGGTTGGACAAGCGTTCGGGGCTGCAATATAAACAAACGTTGATTTCCGGACGGGTGGCCAGCTGTTCAAGAATGCAGCGTGCAGTGAAATAAATGCCGGAGCGTGCGGACAGCTCATCCACTGAATCGGCCAGTACGTCCACATCAAAAATCAAGTTACATTGAGCAGACATTTTTAAATCCTTTGACGATGGTTTCGATTGTTTGCCGCCAGTTGAAATTTTCTGCTTGTTTTTTGCCAAGTTCCGACAGCGTTTGCCTCAGGCTTTCGTTATCGGAAATTGTTTTCAGCGCCGCGGCGGTTTCCTGTTCATCGTCGGCACTAATATATAAGGGAGCCTTTCCGCCGACTTCCGGCAGAGAGGAGTTGTCTGCGCAGATGACCGGGGTACCGCACTGCATCGCTTCCAGAACAGGCAGGCCAAACCCTTCGTAAAGGCTGGGATAGACGAAAGCGAGAGCTCCGTTGTAAAGCGGTGCAAGGTCGGCATTGTCGACGTATCCGGTAAAAATTATGCGGGAAGCGAAGTTTTTGTAATTTTCAATTTCACGGAGACGGGATTTGATTTTTTCGGTATTGGAACCGGCAATAACCAAAGCCGATTTGTTTTCCGGGTTTTGCCGGGCGAAGCAACAAAAAGACTTTATGAGATGCAGGAAGTTTTTGCGCGGAGAGTCTGCCGATAAGCCAAGAAAGTAAGTTTCCGCAGAAATGTTGTATTTGCGCTTTACGCTTTTTATCAAACGGGAGTTTGTCAGCGGGCGGAAGCTTTCTCCGGCGGCAAGGCCGGCTTTGAAAGTGACGGTTGACTGAGGCAGCGTGGCGTATTTGAAGAAATCACATTTGGAGTATTCGGAATTGAAGAAGATGAGATCAGCGGCGACGTCCGACATCCAAGAAGCATATCTGCGGCAAAATTCCGGGGTGCTGAAATGCGGGCATGCCAAGGGAATGACGTCGTGTATAAAGAGGGCGGATTTTATGCCGGAGGAGTAAACGAAAGGCGAAACCGGCAAAAACGGACTGAAATAGATGTCAAAGGCGGATAAAATCTCGGTATACTTGTGCTGATATAATATACGGAAAAGATTTTCTTTGCAGCGGACGCTAAAAAGCTCGCGTTTTACGGCGAAGCGCAAGTGCGGCAAAGTGACCGTCCGCTCCAGCAGATGCAGGAGGCCGCAGTCGGAAAGATAGTCTCGGGCACAGCCTTTGGTTGTCCCGACGCAGGGATAAATTTCAATTTCGGGATGGGCCGCAAGTCTGCAAAAGAGTTCATCGGCAACGCGGTAAAGACCGGCTTTCTGCGAAGCGGAAATTTGCAGGCTGATGTCATAGAGAAGTTTTATTTTGGTTGCCATTGTCGTCCACGTCCCTGATGTTCAGTCAACGGCAAGCAAAAATCGGGAAGTTGAACGATTGCCTTTGCCCGGCAATTCCGGCGGTTTTTAAAATACAACGGTATTTCTGGACATGGCCGCCGGCTTCCCGATAGGGAGCTTGGATAATTTGGCGGCAGAAAAGGCGATACGGCCGTTGTAATCGGATATGGTCAAGTTGCAGCATCGTTTTCTCCGTCGTCAAAAAACAGGAAGATGCGGAACAATGACAGCCATACATATACGCTCATAACCCGAAAACGGTGTTTTCAGGCAGATATGATTCCGGCGGCCATACGGCTTTCGGACATATGAAAAGACGGTGCAGAAATCCGACACCGAAACAACGGCGCAGTCTTGCACCGCCGAAATAAAGCTTGTCACGGCTCCGTACCTTCAAGGTACACGGTATAATTGTTATTACACCTTGACAAAGAGTATGATAAAACCTTAAGTTTGGCAAGAAGAAATTTTCATTCTCATTAAAGTCAGTCGTTGGTATTGACGGGAATCATTTTAAATGTTATGAAAAGCGAAATAAATATATAATTAATTACATCCTATGGACTAAAATGAAAATCGTACTTTACAAACGCAATAATTTAATCGGAACTGCGGGCGGTTCCGAAAAGGTTTTGTGTCGTTTTGCCAATGAAATGACTTCCCGCGGGCATGAAGTGGCGTTGATGACCAGGGATTATGCGGTGGGGGTTCCTTTTTATCCCTTGAGCGACAAAGTGCGGATTTGTAATTTTCCGGTCAGCCGTGATTCTTCTCTTAATCTTGTGCTGAGGGCGCTTGATAAACTTTTGTTTATGGTGGGCGGGATTATTCCGGCTGTGGCAAAACTTACCCGTGCATACAAAAGGGCCGTTTTTATGAATGAAAGGCTGCGGGAGGAAAAGCCGGACATTCTTGTGACGGCGGGAATTTCAGATTTGACGGACTTTTCTTACGGGCATCGCTTGCCGGTTCCGAGCGTGGTTATGATTCACAGCGAACCGTCGGTCTTTTTCAGACGCCGGGGCTTTATCAAAGAACGTTTGTACCGAAAAACGGCAGCAGAGGCGGACGTTGTTCAGGTTTTGTTTTCCGAGTATGAGAAGACTGTTCGCCGGTTCGGTGCAGAAAGAACGGCGGTTATCGGCAATGCGGTTGAGTTGTCGAAACTGTCGGCGACTTCTGCTTCTGACAAGAAAGATTACAAAATTGTTTATGCGGCGCGGTTTGAAAAGGGCAAACAACAGGAACTGCTGGTGCAGGCTTTTGCAAAACTGGCGCAAGAGTTTCCCCTGTGGCGTGTGGAATTGTGGGGTCAATCAAAATGCAAAGAGAAAAACAAAATAGAGGCTTTGATTAGAAAGAATCATCTTGAGGAACGGGTGTGCATCTGCGGCGTATGCGATGATTTGGAGAGCAGGCTTTTGCAGGCGGACATATGCGCTTTTCCTTCGCGTTTTGAAGGTTTTCCGCTGGCGCTGGCCGAAGCGATGGCTGCCGGTCTGCCTTGTGTGGGACTTCGCTCTGCGAGCGGCGTTAACTTGTTGATTAAAAATGAGAAAAACGGGCTGTTGACGGGAAGTTCCGTTGGCGAGTTTGCATCCGGGCTGCGTTTGCTGATGTCAGACGCTTGTTTGAGAAAGCGTCTGGGGGAAGAAGCCCGGAAGACAATTAAAAATTACGCTCCGGAAAAAATTTGGAATCGTTGGGAGGATTTGCTGAAACGGGTTGTTCGGCAAAAGCGGCCTTTGATATCGGTAATTATGCCGGTTTATAACACCCCGGAAGCCTATTTACGGGCGGCCGCAGAGAGTTTGTTTGCCCAGACGTATGACAATTGGGAGCTGATTATTGCAGACGACTGTTCCGACAATGATACGGCCGGAGTTCTTGAAAGTTTAAATAATCCGCGGATAAAAATCATACGACACGACCGTAACCGGGGAGCCGCGGCTGCACGCAACACGGCGCTTTCTTATGCCAAAGGAGATTTTATCGCCCTGTTGGATTCCGACGATATTGCAGAACCGCGGCGGCTGCAGCGGCAGTTGGAGTTCTTGTCGGCAAATTCCGATGTTGATGTCGTCGGGAGTTGGTTTAGAAAAATACCGTCGGCAAAAGAAGTCCGTGTTCCCGAAAAAGACAGGGAGATAGCCGGTCATTTGTTGTTTTTGGACAATGTTATAGGCAATTCTACGGTTATGTTCAGGCGCCGGCTGGTTGACGAGGGACTGATATTTTTCAAGCCGGGATGCGCGGCCGAAGATTTCGGAGTGTGGCTGTCTTTGGCCGGAAAGGTCAAGTTTGCAAACATTCAGGATGTTTTGGTGGAATATCGCTGGCATTCGGAGAATTTTTCAAACCGGCAGCGGGAAGCCCAAATCCGCAGCGCCGCCGAGCTGAGGGCTGAGAAATGGCTGGAGCTTGCGGGTTGCGGAGACATAAAGCCGGAGATTGTCGTTCGTTATTTGGAGCGGAAAGAATTGTCGACAGAGGAATTAAACCAGCTGGCAGTTTTGTGCGAAAGTTTGTGTCAGAGCCGTCCGGGAGCGGAATTGCGTTTTTCCGAAATCAGAGGATATCTGGCGCAAAATCTTAAACGGGTTTTGCGACATGCATCGCCGACCTATCAAAAACGACTGGCATCGTCAGCTTTGTGCAGGGGCTTGAACATAAAACCTTATTTTATCCTGAAACTGCGTCTAAAATCCTGGTTACGATTTTAAATCGGCGTTTTTGCATTTGGCATAGATTTTATACAATGCGGTAATGAAACGGGGAGATTTTGGGGCGGTCCAGAAGTTGACGGCAATTTCTTCAATTCCGAGTTCCTGACAGATGCTGAGCCGGTGGTGCCCCTGCAGCAATTGATCTTTGACACCCCAGGCGCGGTTTAGCAAAACCAGCATCGGAGAGGCGTCGTCATAACCGTTTTGCTTGAGCGAGTTGTAGAGCTCCTGATAACGTTTAACGCGTTCTTCTTCGGGAATGGCCCATTTTTTGTTGCTCCACTGATAAGCGTTTTGCGCGTTGCGGATGCCGCGGTTGAGGCGGTTGCGGGTGATGGTGGAAAGAGGGGTGTGGTAAGTATTGGCGCTGGTGGCGTAGTAGCGGCGTTTTATCGGCTTTATCATATTGGCAAAGAAGCCGGCCAACGGCGGGAGCGTATGGTAGGCAAGGCAGACGTCTGCATAGGTTTGCCCCTCGGTCTGGAGCCGGTTCAGCCGTTCTCGTCCGCAAAGCAGTGTGTCCGGTTGGTTTGCGTCGGCGTTTCCGAGCAGGATAACAACCTTTTCAGCCGGGAGAGCGGAAGAATCGTTGTTTTGCGAATCCGCAAGGTTTAAAACGTCTTTGATTTTCAGCGGATAAATTTCAGAAGCATAAGCCAGATAATTTTTCATTTTGTTTGTTTTCCTACCAAGTTATTCCCGCATATTAGCCTTTTTGCGGCGGTTTTGTAAAGAGAGAATTGAAATATTGAAAAATATGTAATATAGCTGATTTTATAATAGATTAACCGGGAGATAAATTTTGGCTATATTGGTAACCGGCGCCGCGGGTTTTATCGGCTCTTCCCTTTGTGACGAGTTGTTACGGCGGAATGAGGAGGTAATCGGCGTTGATAATTTTGACGATTTTTATGCCAGGAGCATAAAAGAAGCGAATCTGCAAAATTGCTGCCGAAATGGCAAATTTAAGCTTTATGAGGCCGATTTGGCGGATATTGCCGCATTGGATAAGGTTTTTGCGGACAACCGCATCAATAAGGTGGTTCATCTGGCTGCACGTGCAGGCGTACGTCCCTCGATAGAGCGTCCTTTGGACTATTGCCAGACCAATGTTACCGGCAGTATGAATATTCTGGAAACGATGCGACGCCATGGCGTCGGCAAATTGGTTTTTGCCTCTTCAAGTTCGGTTTACGGCAATTGTCCGGCCGCGATATTTTCGGAAGATTTGAAGGTGACTGAACCGATTTCTCCGTATGCGGCAAGCAAATCGGCGATGGAACAGTTTATCTATACCTACAGCAAGCTGTTTGGCATTGCCGCCGTATGTTTGCGTTTTTTTACGGTTTACGGTCCGAGGCAACGTCCTGATTTGGCAATTCATAAATTTACGCGTTTGATTGACGAGGGAAAACCCATTCCTTTTTTTGGCGACGGGACGACAAAGAGAGATTACACTTACATTGACGATATTGTCAGCGGAGTTTGCGCCGCAATCGCATATGAGCATACTCCCTATGAGATTATCAACATCGGCGGCGGAGAACCGGTCAATCTGATGAGGATGGTTGAAGCGATAGAGAAAAATCTGGGAAAACGGGCGATTATCGAGCGTCTGCCGATGCAGCAGGGCGATGTGAACAAGACCGTGGCCGATATCAGCAAAGCAGGCAGACTGCTGGGCTATAAACCGCATACGAACTTTGAGGAAGGAATCCGAAAGTTCGTTGCCTGGTATTTAACTCAAAAGAAAGTTATGGACGATGAAAAGACGGCTGTTAATCGGGAAATCGAAAGATCTGCTGTATTCAATTCTGTTATGGTATAAGTTTAGAAAGTTTCATCAGCTTCAACGGAAAAATCCTCCCCGGAAGGTCATTTACACCTGTATTACCGGAGGGTACGACTGTCTGGTTTTGAATATGTATTTGAATCCGGAATACAAATATGTGTGTTTCACCGACGACGAGACTTATTTGAAACGGCGAATCGTCGGTCCGTGGCATATTGAACCCTTGCGTTACGACCGGCTCGACAATACGCGAAACAACCGTTATCACAAAATGCATCCGCATGAGTTGTTTTCCGATTATGAGGAAAGCCTGTTTATTGACGCCAATATCCAACTCAGGGGCAATTGTCTTTTTGCGGCCGCAGACGCGATGCATGGCAGGGACGTGTTTTTGGCAATTCCGCCGCATCGGCGGTGCCGCTGTCTTTATGACGAGCTGGAGGAATGTATCCGTTCTCACAAGGACAATGCCGAGGTTTTGGAAAAACACAGGATTTTTCTGGAAGAGGAAGGTTATCCGCGGCAAATGGGACTGACCGAAAACAACGTGATTTACCGTAAACACAGGGACCCGCGCTGCATTAAGGTTATGGAAGACTGGTGGTATATGGTTGAGAACTATTCGCGCCGCGATCAGCTCAGTCTGTTTTACGTATTGTGGAAGAATGGGGAACAAATGACTTATTTGCTGGATTTTCCGATTAAAAGTGATAAAGCTAATTTCAGATTGTTTCACCATAATTGAGTAAGGAAAATGGTATGAGCGATATTGACGTGTCTTTTGTAATGACCGTTTACAACAAGGAAAGGTATCTGCCTTCGGTCCTGAAAGCCCTGTTGAACCAAACCGGACTGAAAAATCCCGAGTTTATTTTTTGTGATGACGTTTCTAAAGACCGGTCGGTTGAGATAATTGAGGAGATGACTAAAGGAATCCCTAACGTCAAAATCTTTAAAAATACCGAAAACAGAGGCATCAGCGTCAGAATCAACCAGGGAATCGCTGCGGCGGAAGGAAAATACATCCGGATGTTGGACAGCGACGACATTTTTCCTTTGGATTCTACCGAAAAAATGATTGCCCTGGCTGAAAAGCACAATGCCGATATGGTTTACGGCAAGTTCATCAAGACGGGAAAAGAGCCGGAAGAACTGACCGACGCTCATTTGAACGAGAATTTTGACTACAAATATTATGACGACGCTTTAAGGGCTTTGTTCAAGGCTCGGTTTACCCGGATGGGGCAGTTGATTAAAGCCGCGGTTTTGAAAAAGGCCGAAGGGGCGGACGAGCGCGTGTTTATCCAGGATGAGACGATACCTCTGCGTTGTGCGGTTTATGCACGCGGCATTATAAAAATGGATGAGAACGTAGTTTTGGTACCCAAGGAAAACGGCAATCTCTCCAGTCAGAAGGTTCAGCTGGACCATGACCGGTATTTGGCTCATTATTATCTGATTAAAGATAATCCGCAGCTGCCGAAAGACATTAAGGCGAAATTGTATCGCCGGGCGGTTTCCGCTTATTGGAAATATGTTCGCAAAATTTCAAAAACGCCGTATTTGAGCCGCGCTTTTGCCGAATATATGGCGGTGTGCCTGTTTCCGCTGCAGCCGAATTTGAAACGTTTGGACAATATGGCCGCAGAATTTTTAGAGGTACCCGGCGTTTTAAGAGTTAAACAAAAGTAGGGACGAGGACGTGATGAAAATAGGAATTATAGGAACCGGTTATGTGGGACTGCCGACAGGCGTCGGTTTGGCCGAACTGGGCAACGAGGTTATTTGTATCGATCGGGAGCCGAGTAAAATCGAGGCTTTGCAATCAGGAAAACTGACGATTTATGAAGACGGTCTGGAAGATTTGTTTAAGAAAAACGTTGCTTCAGGAAACATTCGTTTTACCACTTCCATGAAAGAGGGCGTGGAGAACGCCGATTTGGTCATTATTGCCGTCGGTACGCCGCCGCATCCGGTGACCAAGGAAGCCGATATGAAATATATTCATGCTGCGGCGACCGAGTTGGCCGAGCATTTGCAGGGATATACCGTAATTGCCACAAAGTCTACGGTTCCGGTCGGTACCGGAGACGATGTGGAAGGTTTAATTCGCAAGAAAAATCCGACTGCGGATTTTGATGTCGTTTCGCTGCCGGAGTTTTTGCGCGAAGGGTTTGCCGTGCATGATTTCTTCAGTCCTGACCGTGTGGTTGTCGGGGCAAACAGCGAACGGGCAAAAAACGTTTTGAAAGAACTATACAAACCGTTTGAAGGCAAAACCAAAATGCTGTTTGTAAAGAGGCGTTCGTCGGAGACGATTAAATATGCTTCCAACGCTTTTCTGGCAATAAAGATCCATTATATCAACGAAATGGCGGATTTCTGCGAAAAAGCCGGTGCTGACGTTTATGAAGTGGCGCAGGGCATGGGATTGGACAGCAGAATCGGAAACAAGTTTTTGAATCCCGGTCCCGGTTACGGCGGCAGCTGCTTTCCGAAAGACACCAATGCCATGGCATATATGGGACGAACCAACGGGGTTAATTTGTCTTTAATTGAAACGGCCATTGCCGGCAACGACAAACGTAAGGAATCGATGGCTGCCCGGGTTTTGAATGCGATAGACAACAACCTGCATGCGCGAATCGCCGTTTTAGGTTTGGCTTTTAAGGGGGGGACCGACGATTGCCGGGAATCTCCCGCAATGCAAATTGTCGGTGCTTTGCTGAACAGCGGAGCAGACAATATTTGCGTTTATGATCCGAAGGCGATGGAGAATGCTCGCAAACTGGCCGGGGACAAGCTGGTTTATGCCGATGATGTGTATGAGGCTTTGAAGGATGCCGAAGTTTTGGTTATTCTGACCGAATGGGAAGACTTCAGACATTTGGATTTGAATAAGGTCAAATCTTTGATGAAAAAAGCAAACGTTGTTGATTTGCGAAATATGCTGAATCCGGCGGAAGTTATGAAAATCGGCTTTGCATATCAAAGAATCGGAGGCTGCTGATTAAGCGGCCTCTTTCTTGTTAAGATTGTCAATTGATTCTACAAGCCGGTATTTGTTGTTGCGGTTGTCATAGGCGTAGAACCGGTCTACTATATTTTTGTATTGGACAAGAAGTTCCCCGATAATTTGACTGCGTTTTTCAATTATTTCGCGGGGAGTATGGCGCAGAGTGGTTTGTTCCCGCAGCAAAGCGCGGTTGAAGGCTACTTCCGGCGTACAGCTGATGTAGTACATTTCGGTGGCATAGCCATAGTTTTTAAGGTTTTTCATCAGATTGACGTGTGCGGGGGTCACGCCGCCGTGATCAAAAAAGATATCTTTGCGCAGACTCACGGCACGGCGCAGCAATTCATAACCGATGATGCGTGCCGGGATTTCCCATTTTTGGAAAGCCGCAACGGAACCGGCGTTTTGCAATTCCTGCCGATAGGCGGGGAGTTGTTCCATAATGGTGTCAAAACCGATAAAAACGTGTTTGTTCCAGCGGTGACGGCGATAAAACGTCGATTTGCCGGCGCCGGGAATTCCGGACATATGGATGAGTTTGGGTGCAGCAGAAGTTTCCGCTTGTGTCAAAAAGGACGCCAGCAGTTTTTCTGTCTCAGGCGTTTTTATCTCTTCGTAAGACTGCGGAATGAGCAGGGAAATGTCCGGAATTAAATCAGTTAAAAGCATTGCGTTTCTTATTAATGGTAATAATGGCGTTAACATAGCATAATGTCCATAATTTGTCCAGTTTTAATGTTTGTGAAAATTTTGATAAAAAAAGCTTGTGTTAAAAAAATTTTGTGATATGTATATGCAAGTTGACGGAATGTAGTTCAGCCTGGTAGAACGCTTCGTTCGGGACGAAGAGGTCGCTGGTTCGAGTCCAGTCATTCCGACCAATGCTAACAAGTCGTCAGAAATGGCGGCTTTTTTTGTTTTTAAAGTCGGTACGGTGGCGGTTTGTGTGTACAGATGAAAAAAAAACACCTTATTTAGAGCAGCCATATGAACCATCATTTTTAAGTTTTTTACAAGCATTTAATAAGATAATAAATCTTATTGCCTTGGGGGATTATTGTTTGGAACAAAAAATCCACCGGTTTGAACTATCTTCCGAAATTTGGCAAAGCTGCGGAGTTTTTTTTACTTACAAAAAATTAAACACTCGTCTTTATACTGGCCTTAATACTGTTGATATCGGTTCCTGCAATAAGGAGATTAAAATGAAACAGTTTTATAAGGATGTTTTTGTCGGGGTGTTCGTTTCATTTTTGATTGTAGGATGCTATATCTGTTATGATTATGTGAAAAAACTCCCAAAACCGGACTATCGGATTGTCACTCCGGTGCCTCCGTATGATTTTTCTTCCCTGCAGTCACGTAAGGTCATAGTCTTTGAAGGCCGTGAGATTAATGAAAAAGAATTTATCCGCGTTTTGGTTTTGGACTCTATGGCTGACGGAATTTTGACTTCGCGCGTCATCGACTCCGCTATGGAACAGACTTCTCGTTATTTTGATTTCAACGAAGACGGTTTTTGGGAACGGGTACCATATTTGGGCAACGATGACCAGATATTGGTACATAGTGGTAACGTAAAAGATTTTGAGTCTCAAAATATTCTGGGGAGTTGCTTCGTTTCTTGTCTGCAGGAAGATGTTTCCGTTTTCTCTCAACTGAGGAATTTGGTCGGGGGTAAAGACACAATTGAAGCACATGATGATATTTTGCAAAAACTGTGGTTGTTGCCGCCCGTCATCTCTACAGATATAACCGAACATATTTTGGCATTGCGACCTTTAAAGGAAAAGATAAAATTGCCATTGAAATTAGATGTGATTGCCGCTCGGGAAGTCACCAAAGAAGGCAATGTTCTTGGTGATTACATTGAAGTTGAGTTGGCCAGCGGTAAAAAATCAAGACTTCGGGAAGTTTGGCTCTATACAGATCCCGGTGTGCGCGGTTATTATTCTCCGATACCGGTTATCGATGAAGAAATAAAACGTTTGCCTGATATTCATGGTTATGGAACCCTATATTCGTTGCATGAGGCCATGCAGCGAGATGTATCCGGACAACTAAAAAATAAAGTGCGGGAATATCTGGCGGAACCGAACTATTTTACCCGTCGGCAGTTGCTTCGGGATATTATTTATCTTTGGGCTGATTGTCAGAATGCGGATCCGCGTAGCCGTCTTTCCGAAAACGGCAAAAACTATATCGGTGATGCCCGCAAACAGTTGTTTGTTGAAAAGATTGTTGGGCGGCCATTCAGAGGAACACATACCGGCAAAGAAGAAACATCGGCTCCGCATCATGCTTCTGTGTTTTATCTGTTGGATTCATTTAACAAATATGCAGACCTTGTCGGCATTCGATTGTCTTTCTGGGGTATTCTGAATCCGGTTATTATGGCGGCATATAGTTCTGAGGACGGAATATTGCAAGGGATAATCAATAAAATGGTCTTAAATGAGCGAAAAGTTAATACTGAGGTTGTCGTAGATTTTATTCAGACATTTTATGCGCAAAATGGACAATTGCAGACCAAACTTATGCTGTTTGAGCTTTATAAGGTTCTTAAAATCGTCAAAAACTCGGAACTGCATTCTTCGTTAAAAGGATTAGGAGAAATTGCCGAAGGAATTAATATGAGAGATATGGACAGTTTTGTCATTGAGGGTACCGCTAATGGTGAAAATTTGTATGGTACCGGAGGCAATGATATTTTCATTGGTCGAGACGGTAATGATGCTTTTCTTGGTAGGGAGGGGGATGATGTATACATTTTTGAGTTAAATGAGGGCGATAATGTGATTATTGAGGAAGGCGGAAATGATACAATCGCTTTGGGTGCTGACATAAAGCCCGAAAATATAGACCTCTCTTTGAAAGGCAAAGACCTTCTGATTAAAATAAACGGCGGAGAAAACGGCAGTATTCATATTCGCGGTTATGCCGTTGACGATAAAAATAAGGTTGAAAATTTGTTGTTTGCAGACGGTAATGTATGGAAGCTTGCCGAAAAACTCCGAACACAATAAAAAGAATCCATCGGTCTCGTTGATAGTTTTCTTAGTATAAAAAATAACCATCAGCTTTAGGCTGGTGGTTATTTTCAGAGATTATGCCAAAAGAATTTTTTCTTTTATCACGTTTCTGAGAAATCCATACATTGCTGTAGAAGAAAAAATTGCCGAATAATGGTAGTAAACGGAAACAACAAGCAATGAAGCATCAGCCAGTTTTTCCTGTTCATAATCATAATTATTATGGCTAAACTTTCGAAGCAGTTCCTTTATTGTTTCGTAGAACTGACTGTGATGTGTGGCAAACATTTCCTTATCGTTTAAACTGATACTTTGTTCCACGACAAGGTTTTTCAAACTTTGATCGAAAAACGGATTATCCGCAATTTCGCGTGACAGCTCATCTTTATCAAGAACGAAAAAATTCTTTTCAATAACTTTTAGTAAATAATTTCTGTTCATATTGTTTCAGGTTTATTTAACGAGGGGATATTCCTTGGATATGTCCTGTCCCTCTTTTAATTATAGAAATAAAAATAGATATTTGCTTAATTTTTAACAGAGTTTGGGGGAAACTTCAATATTTTTAGTTTTTGATTGAAAACCTGACGCAAGAATAAGTTTGTGGATTGTAAGATGTTTCCGGACATAAAAACGAGAAGCGGCTTTTTTTTTGTTTTTAAAGTCGGCACGGCGGGCGGTTTGTGTGTACAGATGAAAAAAACACCTCTTTTAGAGAGGTGTTTTTCGTTGGTGTTGTTTATGAGAGTTCCAAAAGTATCTTTGACAGCTGGGTGTTTCCCTTTATCAGCATTTCTGCTTTAGGAGAAATTTCTCTACCGATGACGTCATTTTTAATGACGAGCCTTGCCATTTCATAGTTGTCTCTTGAAAGGAAAGACTCAACGGCCGGCATTGACAGTTTGAAGCCTAAAGAGACATACTTTTCGTACTGACGTATGCTCATGAGCATTTGGGCGGTGGTGACAAGTTCCTGCTTTTTGTTTTTCAGGTCTTGTAAAAATTTTTCCCATAATCCACTGTCGTTCAGGTATGTTTCTATAGCCTTCTTCTGGGAATATTCATTCAGAGCATCTGCGATGTTTAAATGAATTTCGTTTTGGGAATCAGAAGCAGAGATTTTAGCAATAAGACCGGGAGACAAAGATTTGATTTTGGCGATTGAACAAAGAATGTTCAATGCAGGATTTTTTTTATCTTTTTCTTTTTCGTTCTTATTTTCTGTATTTACAGCTTCATTCCAAAGGCACATAAGCATATCGTCAGACAAAGTCCTGCTGTTTGCATATGCGCAGACGTTTCCCCACTCGTTCAGACTAACCATTAAACGGAATTGCTCTAAAGAAAGCTTTCCCATTTGCGGCAGTATAAGCGTCCGTAATGAGTCGCCCAAGTAATTCCATACATGGTTGCGGGCCTCTTCTGACAGCCACTTATCGTTAATAACCTTAGCCTTATCGCAGCACTCAAAGTAACGAAGTGTGTCGCTGAGATTGGCATTTTCCAGCATTGTCACTTCCAGATATGCTTTTTTATAACGCCACGGCAACAGTTTTTGAGTGACCTCGTTCAAGCAGCGCCATATGGCTGTTCCGGAATCAGTGATTTTATCACTGTCTTTTTTATCATACAGCGCAGATGCTGCAGATTTCGGAGCAACTAATCCCCATATCCAATATATAATCGGGTTAAAGGGGATTGCCATTATGATAGTGGTTACCCCTACCAAAAGGCAATACATCAGGCAAGCTAGGCCTTCTAAAATCACATTCAGAACCATGCCGCAAATTTTTAAGGCTTTTGTGGCGGTAGCCTTTTTAATTGTTGTTTCCATCGTAATAATTTTTTGATGGTTGCCTCAATGTTCCGGTTGAAGTAAATAAATTATTTGTCTCGGGAACACTTGATTTGTACAAGCAAGACAAAGGCTATGTCAGAAAAATTATGTTCAGCTTTGTTAGACACTTTATTGAGAGAACTCAAAAAAACACCTAATTTTTTCCTAATAATAACTATAATTCTTAAATAACCAATTATGATTGTAGCATATCTCGGAATATTTTGTCAATATTTTGTATGACGTTGCAGGCGGGCGTATCTTGCTTGTGTTTGTCCGATAAAAAACAACCTCCGTTTTGCGATATAACGGAGGTTTGTTTTTCCAACGATGATGGTTTAGAGTTTGTTTTTTGCCGTGGTATGTTTTTTTTCAACGGTAATTGAAATTTCGGAGAACAATTCAGGAATGATGTCGAAAGCTCCTTGGTAAACGTCCCGGCTTTGCAATTTCTGGTTCATCCTGATTTTGTCATAGAATGTTTTATCAACCGGCAATTCAAAAATGATGGCGTTACGCGCGTTTTTGAGGTTCAGCGAAAAAGTATCATATTTTTGGCTGCGAAATCGTACCATATACCAGTGGTTGCCGGCGGTTTCCGGTGTATCGTCTAACTTTTGTGTTCTTTTGTTCACAACTTGTATTCTAAAGGTTTTGAAAAAAGAAGGAAAAAACGAAAATGCGCTTTTGTAGACATCATTGTTTTGCAAGACGTCTCCGACTTTAAGTGAAGCATAAATGTCTTTGTCAAGCGGCAGTTCAAGACTGACAGCATTGCGTTCGTTTTTCAGGTTAAACAGAGAAAGGTTGTCTACTTTCCAAATTTTCAGCTCTACATAATAGAGGTTTTTTGCTGCAGAAGACAGAGTGCAGCACATCAGCAGTAAAATCAGAAATTGTTTCATAATAAAAAAATTTAAAAATTATACATATAGTAATTGCAAATTTTGCCTGATATTAGCCGATTTGCAACAAAATGCAACCGTTTCTTTGGGGTGGTTTTTAAAATAAAAAACAGCCCCGACGGGGGCTGTTGAGGGGGGGGAGGCTGCGTTATTTCAACATTGCACGCAGAAACCACAGGTTTTTCGAGTAAGATGCCAAATAGTCTTCAAACATATTGGCAACTGCGAAATCGTCTTTTCCTGCAGCTTCGTCACGGATTTCCTTCGCAAGAGCCGCCATTGTCTTCATATCGGCGTCAACAATCTTGAGGACTTCGTCCGGGGTAAAGTCTTTGGCTTCGATTTCACTGAGGGTTGCCTGTTGCAGGTAGTCAGACATCTTGACCAGAGGCATATTGTTCTGCATTTTCTGAATTTCGGCGACAGCGTCAAACTGCTCAAAAACTTCATCGTAAAGTTTTTCGGTGAATTCGTGTATTTGAACAAAAGTTCTGCCGGTGACGTTCCAGTGGAGGTTGTGGAGCTTTACGTTCCAGAGGGCAAGGTTGGAGAGATAGACGTTGAGTTTATTCATTGCAGTTTCCTTTCTTTATGATTAACTGTTGTTATATTAGCAGATAAATTTATAAGGTAAAGATAAAAATAATAATTATTATTATTTTTCTTTGTAACCCTTATAAAATATATAAAATTTGTTTAAAAATTAAAAATAATTGGAGTAGTGGGCATAAAAATAACCGGCAAAATGGGATGCCGGTTATCTTTTTAGTGGTGACGCTATCTTTCCCACATAACATCGTCTTCATCGTCCAACAGAAATTCGCGTTTTTTGTTATCACGGTCATTGGTTCTGACAGATGAGAAATTTGTTTTTTTAGGGGAAAGCGCTGCTTCGTTTTTTTTCGTTGCCATACCGATGCCGAAAATGTGTTCGGTCGTGGCATATTTTTGTAGATTGCGAAGGGCTGCTTTTTTCATCATTTTAATGGAAATCATAATAGTTTCAGGATTATTTTATGAGGGCACGTCTCCTTCAGCGTTTCCTGTTCCTCATTAATTATATGAATAAAAATACTGATTTTGCTCAGAATTCTAACAGAAAACCGGAGGTATGCAAGCGGTAATATCAGAGACTTTACCATTCCCATTGATATTTTTTCAAATCGACGTGTTGTTCGTCTTTAAAGCCGACGCCTTCTCGCGCAAGCAGATATTTTTGCTCGTCCCAACCGGGCACCAGCCGGCCGCAGTGGTTGACAATGCGGTGGCAGGGATAATCTCCGTAGTATTGCGCCCGTCGTAAGACCAAGCCGATCAGCCGGGAGTTCTGATGCCGGCCGATTAGTCTTGCGATTTGTCCGTAGGTGGCGACTTTGCCCTCAGGGACTTCTTCCACCACTGATAAAATTTCATAAGCCAAGTCGTCATCCAATACCCGTTTCATTGCAGTTCTCCGTCGGAAGCATTGTCGTTGCAGAAAAATTATGTTTTGCGGCTATTCTAGTAATAACCGGGAAAAAAGCAAGTGCTGATGCGGCCGGCAGGCTGGTTTTAGTCTTCAAAAACCGGAGAAAGGGTTTGAATGCGGTCAATCGTAAAAGTCCGCTGTTCCTGCCGCTGCGTGCAGAAAGCGAGAAGATTGCCGTTGCGGATATGAAGCGGAACAATTATTCTGCGGGAAGTTTTGCCATCGGCTTTGAGATAGGTAATATCGAGTTTTTGGCGTTGGGGAATGGCCCTCAGCAGCATTTGCAGTTTGTTTTCATCGGAAAGCGGGGTGCCGGGGCAGCAGCGGTTCATAAATTCGGTAATCCGCCAATCGGTAAAAATGTGTTCTTTTCGCAAGGGCTTTTTGAGGCTGATGCCCTCAAACGAAGTGCAGCGGCTGAGGGCGACATAGAGTTGTCCGGTGGCAAACGTGCCCCGGCCGACATCGATTTCGATGTTGTCAAACGTTTTGCCTTGGCTTTTGTGAATTGTTACGGCCCAGGCCAGCCGCAACGGGTATTGGGTGAAGGAGCCGACAACCTCGGAAATGATTTCCTTGCCTTGCAAGGTGTATTTGAATACTTCCCAGGTGTAAGGAAAGACATCTACCAGCCGCTGATTTTCATGCAGGCGTATTCGCAGGTATTTGACCTTGTCTTCTTCGGTGAGCCGGATGTCTTCTATGTGTCCGACACTGCCGTTAACCCAGCGATTTTTGGAATCATTGTTCAGAAACATAACCTGAGCGCCGGCTTTGAATTCGAGCTTTTCGGCGGCAGGATAAAACTCGGCCGAAAAATTGCCGTCAATTACCGCTTGCGAGATATGGAGCCTTCCTTCAAGGGCTTCCAGTTCGCGGGAGTTGATGCTGTCGGATAGGTTGTTGGTCGTGGTCAGACTGATGCAAAAATTTTCGTAACGGTTTTCTGCTTTTGTCGCATTGAGGCGGGAGTTGAGCAAAGTTACGTCGGCATCCGTGATGCTGTTGCTGCGAATCCGGCTCAGGAGTTCAATAAAATCATGGTCCGACTGGCGGTATATTTTGGTCAGTTCCACGACTTCCGGCGCCAGGTGCCGAAAAGCCCGGGCGCTGAAAAAGTAGGGTGACGCGTAATTTTTTTCAAAAAAGCTTTGTTCTTGAGCGGAAATGACCGGCGGCAGCTGATACAGGTCTCCGACAAAGACCATTTGTACACCGCCGAAAGGCTTTTGAGGTTCAGGACCGTAAATTTGCAAAAAGGTGTCGATGCAGTCCAGAATGTCGGCACGCAACATCGAAACTTCGTCAATTACCAGGGTTTGCAATCTTTGATAAATTCTTTTGGCTCGCGGCGTGATTTGAAATGACGTGATTTTTTCAACACTGACGTTTATCGGAAAACTAAAAAAGCGATGGATGGTTTGGCCGTGTACGTTCAAAGCGGCGACGCCGGTCGGTGCAAGGACAACCAGATTTTTAGAACTGTTGCGGCAGCAGTAGTCGAGCAGCGTTGATTTTCCGGCGCCGGCTTTTCCGGTTATGAAAAGGGGGCGGGAGGTATTTTCAATAATGTCGAAGGCTTTTTGAAAGCCGGGATTAATGTCTAATTGTCGGGGCATTGGTTTTCTGGTTGTAAATTAATGAATTGATGATAACATAACTGCAGTTTCTAACAAGGAGAAAATGATGAATATGCAATCCGACGACGAGCGGTTTATGACGATTGAGATGACTTTGGCCAATCATGAAAAAATGCTGGACGAACTGAATCAGGTGATTATTGAGCAGGGACGGCAGATTGAACGGCTGAGCAAGCAGAACCAGTATCTGCTCAATCTGGTCGAGGCGGAGACGGTCAAGCCCCAAAGCGAAGAGACCCCGCCGCCGCATTATTAGCGGGAGCGCACTTGTCTTCTGCGGGAGAAATCACTATATAGACAATGTAACTGCCGGGAGAGGAGGCAAAATGGATTTAGATGCTTTATATAAATTAACACACGGGCTGTATGTGTTAGGCGCGCGCGATGAGAACCGTTTTGCGGGAAGCATTGTCGATGCAGTCATGCAAGTTGCCAACAAACCGGTCGCCATTGCTTTGTCCTGCTCCAACGGCAGTTACACCAAACAATGTATTGAAAAAGACGGCGTATTTTCATTGTCGGTATTGTGCAAGAACGTCTCTCCTTTTGTGGTGGCTAATTTTGGCTTTCAATCCAGCCGCAATGTTGACAAGTGGAAAAATGTCGAATATTTTGAAGAAGAAGGTTTGCCTTTTCTAAAGGATAATTTGGCAATATTTCGCTGTCGGGTTTTGCACAAATTTCCGCTGGAAAGCAATACGCTTTTCGTAGCGGAGGTTCAAAGTGCCGCTGCCGCGCATCGTCCGGATGAGCCTCTTACTTATTTGGATTATCGTTCTTATTTCAAGAATGACGTGATGAAAAGCTTTGAGAATTTTATAAAAACACAGAAAGGAAAAGAAATGTCTGATACTGAAGGAAAAAAATGGGTATGCACCGTTTGCGGTTATGTTTATGACGGCGAAGTTCCGTTTGAAGATTTGCCCGAAGACTGGGTATGTCCGTTGTGCGGCGTGGGCAAAGAGTTGTTTGAGCTTCAGGAAGTTTAAACAAGCAGAAAGAAAACCGGGAAACATTCCCGGTTTTCTAGTATTTGCGCGGTTTGATGCCTTTGGTTAACAAACCAATCATAACCCCGAGCATCAGATAACTGGTAATACATTCGAAAGAGACAAAAACGCGGGCGATTGTCGTTTGCGGGATAGTGTCGCCGTATCCGACCGTCGTCATCGTTATGGCGCTGAAATAAACGGCGTCGACCACTCCCGCAATTCCCTGATTAAAATTGAAGGCTTCCGACAAGCCGGCAGCCCGGCAGAGTTCGTTTAAGGAAAGGTTTATTACCGCAAAGGAAATAATCAGCGAGATGAAAAAGTTGAAAAAGCTTCCGACATCGGCAACCGAGGGCAGTTTTCCCGGGGCCAGCAGTCCGGAAAGTTTGTTAATGAAACTTCGTATTTTGGCGACGGAAAAATAAATGACGGCGAGCGTTACCAGATAAGTCGTCCAAACGGAAAAACTAATCAGATATCCGCAATAGCCGGCCAGGAAGGCTACGAACAGAAGTTTGCTCTTGTCTTCGGTGTAATAAAGGGAGGTGTAGCGCCGGTAGGAAAAATAGTGGTTGAGCAGAAGCATTACGGCACCGGTCAGAAAACCGTTGAAGGCAGGAATAAAGGTAAGACGGTAGAGGCCGCTCTGATCGTAGGCGGCGACGGTTTCCGGAAGATAGTGATAGAGTCCGAGGAGGCAAAAGCTGACAAACAGACTGATGTTGAAGTCTTTTGCAAAGACGTGTCGTAAGGAAAGCGGCATCAGGTTTTTCATCTTAATCCTCCACGAATCCGTTGTAATTCCAGTTATGACCCCGATAGGTCAGATGCATGACCGAACCGTTAGGAATGTCGTATTTTCTGATTCCGAGGCTGAGCAGCGTTTGCGAAATGGTAATGCCGTGACCGGAGACGCCGATGCAGATATAGTCGGTTTCTTCGGCATAGTGGTTTAAAACTTCCAGTATCCGCTGCCGGACTTCGGCTTTGGTTTCTCCGTTTTCGAAACGGGTTGTGGTGTCTTCCAGTCTGCAGTCGCGCCACTTGAGGTAAATGTCTTTGTATTTTTTTTCTACCTCGGAAATATGCATACCTTCGACAATTCCCATATTTACTTCTTTGAGGCGGTCATCAAAGACGATGGGCGCCTTGACGTATGACGCTACGATTGCGGCGGTCTGGCGTGCCCGTTTCATCGGGCTGCTGACGATGATTTCAATGTTTTTGTTTTGCAGTTTGCGGCCGGCCCGGCGGGCCTGAGCACGGCCTTTTTCGGTCAGTTCTCCGTCAAAGGTTTGTCCCTGAATGCGTCCGCTGACGTTCAGAGGACATTCTCCGTGACGGAAAATATAGAAATTTTTAGGTGTTTTTGGCATTCTGGTGTCTCCTTCGGGACGGGGTTTCCAAATGCAGACGCCGAGCCAGAGCCGGCAGCGTTTTACCCTGGAACAAGACCGAGATGATAACCAGGAAGAAGATTAGATTGAAGATGTAGGGGGCATCCGGGATTTTGGCCATCAACGGATAAGTGGCCAGGATAATCGGAACGGCACCTTTGAAACCGGCCCAGCTGATTAAAGTCTGTTCGGAATAGGTGAAATTGCTTTTGAACAGGCAGATAAACACGGCAAACGGACGGGCGATGAACATCAGCAGCATTGTGCAGGCCACGCCCACGGGGACGACGGCTATCAGTTCGTGAGGATTGACCAGCAGGCCTAAAATCAGGAACATTCCGATTTGCATTATCCAGGCCAGCGAATCGCAGAAGCGGATGAGATGACGGCGGAACATAAAAACATTGTTGCCGATGATGATGCCCGAGATGTAAACCGCCAAAATTCCGCTGCCGCCGGACAGCTGGGTCAGGCTGTAAATCAGAAAGACGATACTGATGCCGTAGACGGGATAAAGTCCGGGATAAGGCAAGTGCGATTTTTGCAGGATGTGTACGGCGATACGTCCCAATGCCATGCCGAAAATAATGCCGACGGACATTTGGCGGACGAAAAACGAGCCTAACTCGCCCACCTGCATTTCCGGCTGAGTCAGGTAAGCCAGAGCTGCCATGGAAAGGAAAACGGCCATCGGGTCGTTGCTGGCAGATTCAAATTCGAGCAGAGATTTCAGTTTAGGCGAGATTCTGATTTTTGAGGTCCGCATGGCGGCGAATACCGCCGGGGCATCGGTCGAAGAAACGATGACGCTGAGCAGCAGGGAAATTTCCAACGGCAGCCGGAGCAGATAATACGCCGGCAGGAACAAAAACAGCGCGGTCAGAAAAACGCCGACGGTTGCCAGAAGCGTCCCGCGAAAAAGTTCGTTGCGGACGGAATTCCAGTTGGTGAGCAGGCCTCCGTTGAACAAAATGAACATGAGAGCAATGGTGCCGATGTAATTTGTCAAACGCGAATCCTGAAAGTTTATGCCGCCGGGGCCGTCGATGCCGGCCATCATTCCCAAAGCCAAAAAAAGCAGCAACGAAGGAATGCCAAAGCGGTCAGAAAGCTTGTTGGCAAAGACGCATAAGAGCAGCAAAAATCCGGTAACGGCAATGTAAATATCAATATTCATTCGTTTTCCCAAAATAAACGGCAGGTTTAATATAATTGCAGCAAGCCGTTCTTCCAGTAGGCTGAATGTTTTGCGGCTTGAAAATATCTTTGCCGCGAATATATCAGGATTTAGTTGTCATATGGTTAATTTAGGAGACAAATAATGGATGCCGAAGTTGATATTGAACTTAACAAGATGCCGTTAATTGGCGATGACGCTCCGTCTTTCAGCGCAGATACGACGATGGGCAAAATAAGTTTTCCGGACGATTTCAAGGGAAAATGGGTGGTTTTGTTTTCTCATCCTGCCGATTTTACACCGGTTTGCACATCCGAAGTGGCGACCTTTGCCGCGTTGGCGGATGACTTTGCAAAGCTGAATACGGCTCTGCTGGGATTGTCGGTGGACAGCGTCAGTTCGCATTTGGCGTGGATAAAAAATATTCAGGAACGTATTCGTTTTAACGATTATTCCGGGCAGCAAATCAGTTTTCCGATTATTGCCGACATGAAAATGGAAGTGGCAAAAAAGTACGGGATGATTCAGCCGCATGCAAGCGATACCAAAGCGGTGCGCGCCGTGTTTGTCGTCGACCCGAAAGGCAAAATCCGGGCTATTCTTTACTATCCGTTGTCTACCGGGCGCAACTTTGAAGAAATAAAGCGTTTGCTGGAAGCTTTGCAGACGACCGATAAATACGGGGTTGCCACTCCGGCGAACTGGAAACCGGGAGAAAGCGTTTTGGCCGGGGCGCCGTCCGACAGCCAGGCGATGTACGAGCGGATTGAAAAGACGCCGGCAGAACTGTACTGTCAGGATTGGTTCTTTTGTACCAAGGATGCACCGCTGGCTTAATTTCAGGTGGCTTTGGGCAGTTCGTTCCAAGAGGTGGTAAAATTGGGGCTTTTGAATTCCCTTTTGAGGTATGATTTGGCCTTGGGCGTCTGGGTGGCAAAAAAAATGGTTTTACGGCCGTGTTTGCGATTGATTTCATCGAAAGTTTGCATCAGAGCGTGTCCCCGCTCAATGCGACGACGGTCAACCAGCCAGTTTTGCTGTCCGGAATTTGCCGTTTCCAGGCCAACCAAGGTTACGCCGGCTCTTTTATACCAGCAGTCTGGTCTGTAGATGGCGTCTAATCCCCGTTTCATTGCGTTCATAAAGTCTGCGGTGTTGTCCGAGGGCTGATCCAGACTGACGAAACGGGCATTGTCGTAACGGGGACGATTGGGGTTGAAACGGTTGCTGTGAAGTTCGGTCCAGATGCCGTTGGCTAGAGCCTGTTGCCGACGCAGCCGCAAACAGGCACAGTCCACGAACTCGGCGAGATTTTGTTTAAGTTGGTCGTAGTTTTGAATCTCGACTTCAAAGCTTCCCGATGAAATCAGGGATTTGGCCATTTCCGGCGGCTCTATGTCCAAGCAGGGCGTTTGATTTAGTTCCAGCACCGTTTTTTCCAGGGGGAGGCCGAAAGCGGTACGAATCATTTTCAGCGGGGCGTGCGCCAGTTCCTGACCGTTAAATATTCCGAGGCAACGCAGCCGGGAGGCGAGACGTCTTCCCACTCCCCAGATATCCTGAATGTCTGTTGCCGCGAGAGTTTCCGAAAGCAGCGGTTCGGTTGTAAGCTGGCAGAGCTTGAAGTTTTTTTTGGCGGTTTTGCTGGCTATTTTGCATAAGGTTTTGGTTTTTGCGATGCCTATGGATACCGGAATGCCAATCTGATTCAGGATATCCTGCCGGAGATTGGAGGCAAGCGTGAAAAAATTGTTGCGGTCAGAAACTTTGACAAAGGCTTCGTCGATAGAGTAGGTTTCGATTTCTCCAAAACGGAAGCGCAGCAAAGCCATTACCCGGCGGGAAATATCGGCGTAAAGTTCATAGTTGGAGGAGAGGGCAATGCCGTTGTTGCGTTTGAAAAAGTTTTCGATTTTGAAAAACGGGCAACACATCGGAATGTCAAGCGCTTTTGCTTCGTAGGAGCGGGAAACGACGCAGCCGTCGTTGTTAGAAAGCACAACAACGGGACGGTTTTTCAGTTTGGGCTGAAAAATACGTTCGCAAGACACAAAAAAATTGTCGCAGTCAATCAACATAAACATTATGACAGCTGCCTGATAACGGAAGTTACTACACCCCAGACGCCGCAGGCGATGCCGGTTGCGGGACGGGGGACGTATCGTACGACCCGGAATTCTCCTCCGGTTTCGGCAACGACAAATTTTCCCGGGCGGGGCGGACAACTGCGGTCGATTACCAGAATGTCGCCTTTTTTGATTCCTTCGGCAAGGAGGCGGTCGGTGTCCATACGCAGAAAATAAGTTGACACGGGGTGGGGGGCGAGCAGACGGTTGAGATCCAGTTTGGGCTCAACATAATCGGCAGCGGGAGAACCAAAACTCATATCAGAAGACTCCTAAATGTTCTTGTTTTGTTCTGATATTAAGACCGCAGAATTTTAATTGCAACAGAATTATAGTTGTAGAATTTTGAAAAAGGTGTTTTTATGATACAAAACTAATTTTGAGGAGGAATGCAATGCAGAAAATTATTCCGGCGCCTTTGAAAAAAGGTGATGAAATCAGAGTGGTCGCACCGTCGAGAGGGATTAAAATCATCGGTGCCGACAGTCGCGAAACGGCGCTGAAACGCTTTGGCGAGATGGGACTTAAAGTGACTTTCGGCAAACATATGACGGATGACAACTGGGATATGATGGGGACGTCTTCCATCGCTGACCGGGTTGAGGATATTCACGAGGCTTTTGCCAATCCTGAAGTAAAAGCGATTTTTACGATTATCGGTGGTTTCAACTCCAATCAGCTGCTTCCGTTTCTGGATTATGAACTGATTAGAAAGAATCCTAAAATTTTTTGCGGCTTTTCCGATATTACCGCATTATTGAACGGCATTTACGCACAAACCGGGTTGGTGACGTTTTCCGGGCCGCATTACAGCTCTTTCGGAATGGCCCGGGGGTTTGATTATACGCTGGAACACGTCCGGAATATGCTCTGCGGCAAAGGCGGCTATGTTGTTGAACCGTCAAAGGAGTGGAGCGACGATTTGTGGTTTATTGACCAGAACAAGCGAGACTTTATTGCCAATGAAGGGTATTGGACAATCCATAAGGGCGAAGCCGAAGGTACGATTATCGGCGGCAATCTGGGAACGTTTGATTTGCTGCTGGGATCGCCTTATCGTCCGGCATTTAAAAAGAATACCGTATTGTTTGTTGAAAATTGTTTTGGTTCGGCCGGAGATGATACGACTTTTTTAAGAGAGCTGCAGGCTTTGGCCTATCAGCCTGATTTTATCAACGTCAAGGCGGTCGTTATCGGACGGTTTCAAAAAGCATCGGAAATTTCCCGCGAAAAGTTGGAGTATATCATTAATTCCATTCCCCAATTAAAGGAACTTCCGGTGATTGCCAATGTCGATTTCGGCCATACGACGCCGATGTTGACACTGCCGATAGGCGGTCGTTGCGAGATTACGTCTGACGGGATACAAGTGCAAATTTAGCGGCTGTTTTGAAATGTATGCGATAAAAACCCCGGGATGTTGAGTCCCGGGGTTGGTTTTTTTATTGTTCGGATGCCATAGCACAGTATTGTGCTGGTCGGCCGCCATCCGTGTGATCCCAGTTTTCATAACCGACGGCATTGCAACGTTGGCGACAGATACCCGCATAGTTGTTGCATTTGTTCTGAGAACTGCCTCCAGATGGAGATAGACTACATTTGTATTTTGTTGTACCGCAAGCTGTACAAGAAGCTATAATGCCATAGTTACAGCTAACAAAGAGGTAGCCAGGACATTCGTTTGAGAAAGAGCAACCCTTGCACTTATAGCAGGTGCCGGAAGCAGCGCCGCAAGAGCAAACCTTAGAAGTTGTCCCAGTTTGGGTCTGAGAGGATGAACAGCTGGATGCCTGGTACCCGCTGGGACAGCTATAGCTGTGGGTATGCGCCGGGGCTTTGTAACAGGTTCCCGAAGCAACACCGCAGGAACAGGTCTTGGGAGCAGTCTGGGCTGAACCGCCCCATGAATTGGTTGCCGAGTATCCGCTCGGGCAATTGTAAGAATGAGAATGTCCTTCTTTGTAGCAGGAACCGGATTTGGCACCACAGGAACAGGTTTTGCTGACGGCCACCGGGGTTATCATTCCGGAGCTTGAAGCTTGTGTTCCGTTGGGGCAGGAGTAGCTGTGCTCGGCACAGGCATAACAGGTTGACCCAGCCTCGGTCTTGGCCGTTCCGGTCTGATGATAGGCGCTGCCGCAGGAGGATTTGCCGTAACCGGACGGGCAAGTGTCATTTTTGCAGGAGTAGCAGGTTCTGCCGTAATAAGCAACGGCGGAACAGCGATAGCCGCTTTGGGTTGCGGTCTCATAGCCTCCGGCAGAACACTGGGGCTGATAACAGGAATAACAGGTTCTTCCGCCGTAAGTAACGGCAGAGCAGATACGTTCGGTCTGCTGTTCGGCATAATATCCGCCGGAGGTGCAGGGTTTGGGGGAACAAGCGTTATACTTACCGTCGCAGGCCGTTCCGGAGACTTGATATTCTCCCGCGCAGTTGGAAGAAGAATAGATGTATTCGGAAGGGCAGTAACAAGACTTCTGACAAGTCATACCGGCGACGGGATGAACCACACCGGTAGAAAGCTTGGGCGAGGGGCAAGTTGCATAAAGATTATA